>Ga0310037_10000083_pt1 | contig 89173 bp, 74 predicted proteins | sample Sb_taG_11_FD_200239 | JGI IMG/M metagenome (GOLD analysis project Ga0310037, IMG submission 200239) | Peat soil microbial communities from Weissenstadt, Germany - Sb_50d_3_AS metaG (v2) (version 2) | ecosystem: Environmental > Terrestrial > Soil > Wetlands > Peat | place: Germany: Weissenstadt... | reverse complement strand
GGGCAGCTATGGTTGCCACAATCCTCCGTATAAGCCATATCTTCCGCGTTAATTGCGCCGGAATGGTATTTGCGTTCGAAAAGGGAGGCTGGTGTGGCGGGATTGGCCACCGGGCCCGCAAACTCGCCGGTGCGGCGTGGCGAGTGCGCTGCGGGTGGGGAGTAACCCCGCCCGGTCAGCGCTTCGGCCAGCTGAATACCCCGGAAGGGGATAAGAAGGGGATAAGAGACTGGCGGGGCTCGTCCGAAACAGGCCCAGGAGGGAACCCCATGTACTTTCAGCACTCGGCGCCGATCTGGCGGGACTTCCCGGCGCTGGTTCCCGCGGCTCTGTACGCCGAGGGCATCACGGCCGACGCGCCGACCGGTCCGGCCGCCGACCGGTTCGCGGCTGTCGCCAAGTCGCGGCTGGCGGCGGTGGCCGCCGAGAGCGAACTGCCGGAGATCCAGGCCTGGCGGCGCGCCTTCGCGGCCATGGGCCTCAAGCCCACCCAGTACCGCTGCGCGTCGGAGTCGCTGCTGCGCCGGTTCCGTAAGGAGGGGAGCCTGCCCCGGCTGCATCCCCTCGTGGACCTGTGCAACGCGGTCTCGCTGGCCTTCGCCATCCCGGTGGCCGTCTTCGACCTGTCGGCCGTCACCGGCCCGCTCGAGGTCCGGTACGCGACCGGAGGCGAGGAGTACCTGACCTTCTCCGGGCAGATCGAGCACCCCGCCGCCGGCGAGGTGATCTTCGCCGACGCCGCCGGGCAGGCGCACGCCCGCCGCTGGCCGAACCGGCAGAGCGGCCGGTCGGCGGTGCGGGACACCACGACCCGCGCCCTGATCGTGGCCGAGGCACTGCACGACTCCGCGCCCGCCGAGGTCCCCGAACTCGCCGCGGCCCTAACCGCCGAAATCCGGGCCACCTGGTCCATCACGCCGGGAACAGCGGTCCTGACCGCCTCGGCGCCCCGGTTTACCCGGCCAGCGCCCGCTCCGGGCGGCTCAGGCGAGCGCCGCGACCCGCAGTGAACCATTCCGCATCAGCACCGCGTGCTCGGCCTCCTGCGCCGGGCGCGGCTGGCCCGCCCGGCCGCGGTAGCGTCCCGGCGTGACCGCGCCCCGCTGGTACGCGCCGATCGCGGCCGTCGCCTCCGGCACGCCGACCGGGCCGTAGTACAGGCCGTGCGGCAAGATGACCAGGTTGGCGGCGAACCGGTGGCCGCCCACGTGCGTGGTCTGGAAGACCTGCCCCGGGTACCGCGCGGCCAGCGCCTGGGCCAGCGGTCCGCCGAACCGCGCGCAGCACGCGTTACGCTGCGCGTGGCCGCAGACCAGGAAGACCGGCTCGCTGACCGGAGACCCGAACGAGATCACCGTCCCGGCCGCCAGCCCCGCCAGGTCCAGGCCATCCAGAGAGCCGGACAGCGAGCCGCGCCGCAGCCACGGCTCGCTCCCCGCCGTCCACCCGGCCAGGACGCCGTCGCCGGCCCCGCGAGCACCCGGCCGCCGGATCAGCTGCACCCGGATGCCCAGCTTCACCGCCTCATCGACCACGGCCCGCAGCGGGCCAGGCAGCTCGGCGTCGGACGGCTCGTGCGGCCACGGCCCCGGGTGCTCGAGCAGCAGCCAGGCCCGGGACGCCTCGGGCGCCGAAGCCATGGACGGCTCGGTCCCGTCATGGCTCTGCACGCCATGCTCGCACCCACCGGCCACCCCGCCCGCCTTTCGATCCCCCGCAGCTTACCGGCGCCAGGCCACCCACCCATCGGTCCGGTCCTCGAGCACGATCCGCCAGCCGGCTGGAGCCTGCGGCCAGCTGGCCGCCGCGGGCTGCCCCGACGGCCAGGCCACCTCGACCACGGTCGCGTCGGCCGGCGGGGACTGCGAACCGGCGCTGAAGAACTCCAGGGGCGTCCACCAGACCTCGTAGGCCTGCGGCATCCAGGTCTCCCAGGACAGCCCGGTCGCGACGGCCAGCCGCTGCCCCGGCCGCAGCCCGGTACCGGTCACCAGGGCGGTGATGTTGCGCTCCTGAGCGGGCGTGGTGGCCTGCGAGATGTGGCTGGTCATCTGGAGCGACGCGACCAGGCTGACCACCCCCAGCCCGGCCAGCACGAACGCCCGCGAACGCGAAGCCCACGGACCGGCGATCCCGGAAGCGAAGAGCACCACCCCGACCGCCGCCGCCAGCAGCCCGAACGCCACCACCGTGGCCAGCAGCACGCTGGCGCTCGTCCAGTCCTGGGTCAGCACGGCCGGCTCGGCGAAGACGAACGCCGCACCGAACCCGGAGGTGGGGACCGACTGGCCCGCGTAGACGGTAACCACGACCGCGGCCACCAGGGCCGGCGGCACCGCGCACGCGGCGTAGAGCCGCAGGCGGCGCGGCGAAGCCTTCAGCAGCACCGCGGAACCCACCAGGAAGAACGCCACGACCATGCCGTCCAGGTAGCGCCCGGAGGCCCAGGCCTGCGGCTGGGTCGGGGGCAGCGCGGCGGGCGAGGTGACGGCGGTGACCAGCGTGACCCCCGCCGCGAGCCCGGCCATGATCCGCACCTCGTCCCGGGCGGAACGCCGGAAGATCACGAACACGGCGGCGGCCAGGCCGAGCCCGGTCACGCCCCAGCCGTCCAGGACGAACCGCCACAGCTGGCCGGCGGCCATCTCCAGCACGAAGACCACGCCGTGCACGCTGCGCAGCCTGATCAGCGCCTCGCCCGCCAGGGTGCGCGGGCCGCTGGAGTACATGACCGAGGACAGGTGCCGGTTCAGCAGGTGACCCGCGCCCAGCGGCAGGCACAGCGCCACCGCGGCCACCGCGACCGTGACGCGCGGCACCAGGCGCCGCCAGGCGACCAGGGCGCCCACCAGCACGTACCCGGCCACCATCACCGCGCCCCGGGAGTGGACCGCGTACGAATACCCCGCCAGCAGGGCCGAACCGGCCGCCGCGAGGTACTGCGCCCGCGCCGAGCGGGCGGTGAGCCAGCCATGGGTCGCGAGCAGCCAGGCCAGCACCAGGACCGGGTAGATCGCGTCGGTCATGGCGTACTGGCTGTAGAACAACGCGGCGGGCACCAGCGCCGCCACCATGGCCACGCCGAACGCCCACGGCCGCTCCAGCCCCAGCCGACGGCCAGCCACGTAGCCGAGCGGCATGACCAGAGCGCTGATCGGCGCGTTGATCCCGAGCAGCACGGCGCGGTAGACGGCCGCCGGGTCATGAGTGAACCAGAACACCGGCGTGATCAGCAGTGGGTAGCCGGCCGGGTACAGCGTCGAGTAGGAGAAGTTGGCCGGGACCCCCCCGGTGAGCACCCGCGCCGCGATCAGGTACGCGGACTCGTCCGGAGTGGCCAGCGGCACCACCTGCGCCCGGCTCAGCCAGGCGCGCAGCCCGGCCTGGATCAGCCACCCCACCACCAGCAGCAGGCCCCACCGGCGCCCCCGCGCGGCCGGCGCCGGCCGGGCCACGGGAGCCACATCGGTGAGATCCAGGGGGCTTACCACGGACAGTCAGCCTAGCGGGTAAACCCCCCGGATAAATCTGTAAAAACGCCGGGCCCGGCCACGTCAGGATTTCCGCCAGGCCACCCAGCCCGCGGCCTGGTTGGAGGCCACGATCCGCCACCCGGCCGGGTGGACCGGCCAGCCCGCCGACGCGGGCTGCCCGGCCGGCCAGCCGGTCTCGACCACATTCACGCCGGCCGGCGGGGCCTGGGCGGGGTTGAAGAACTCCAGCTCCGTCCAGGACACCTCGAACGCCTGCGGGGCCCAGAGGAAGTAGGGGACGTCGGTGGCCGGGAGGTTGTTGGTGCCGATGGTGAAGGCCACGGCGATCTGGTCCCCTGGCTCGAGCCCGGTGGCCGCCACGAACCCGGTCGTGCTCTGCGCCTGGGCCGGCGTGGCGGCCCGCGAGACGTGGCTCGTCATCTGGGTCACCGCCACCAGGCTCACCGCCGCCAGCCCGGCCACCGCCAGGCCCCGCAGCACCAGGGAAACCGGCACTCCGAGGGCCGCGTCGGCGAACCGGCGGGCCGTCAGCGCCACCGCCACCCACACCGCGAGCAGGCCCAGCGCCGCCGCGGTCGCCCCCCAGACGCTGGCGCTTGACCAGTCCTGGGTCAGTACGGCAGGCTCGCCGAAGTTGAACCCGGTGGTGAAGCTCGCGGTGGGCAGCGACGAGCCCGCGTAGATGTACACCATTTCGGCGGCCAGCACGGTCACCACCGCCGTGCACGCCGCGCAGGTCAGGATGAACCGGGGCCGGGCGCGCAGCAGCACCACGGCGCCGGCCAGGAAGAACGTGACGATCAGGCCGTCGAGGTACCGCCCGGAGGCCCAGGTCTGGGACTGGTCCTGCGGCAGCGCGGCCGGCGCGGTGGCGGCGGTGATCGCCGTGACCGCCACGCTCAGCGCGGCCATGATCCTCAGGTCGGCCCGGAACCTGGGCCGGACCATCACGGCTACAGCGGCGAACAAGCCGATCCCGGCCAGGCCCCAGCTGTCGAGCACCAGCCGCCACAGCTGGCCGGCCGCCATCTGGGACACGTTAATCGCGCCGTGCACGCTGCGCAGCGTGCTCGCCGCCTGGGCGGACAGGTCGCGGGTGCCCTCCGGGTACATGGTGGAGGACAGGTAGCGGTCCAGCAGCCAGCCGGCGCCGACCGTAGCGACCAGCACCAGCGCGGCCGCCACCACGGTGCGGCGCGGCGCCAGACGGCGCCAGGCCACCAGGGCGCCCACCGCCACGTAGCCGAGCACGATGACCGTGCCCCGGCTGTGCACCGCGTAGGCGTACCCGGCCAGCAGCGCGGAGCCGGCCGCGGCCGCGTACTGTCCCCGCACCGTCCGGGCGGTCAGCCAGCTGTGCACGGTCAGCAGCCAGGCCAGCACCAGGGCCGGGTAGATCGCGTCGGTCATCGCGTACTCGGCGTAGAAGACCCCGGCCGGGAGCAGGGCGGTGACCGCCCCCACCGCGTACGCGGTCGGCCGGTTCAGCCCGAGCCGCCGGCCCATCACGTAGGCCAGGGGCATCAGGGCCGCGCTGATCGCCGCGTTGATCACGAGCACCGAGTGGTACACCGCCACCGCATTGCTGGTGAACCAGTACACCGGGGCGATCAGCAGCGGATAGCCGGCCTGGTACAGGGTCGAGTAGGAGAAGTCGGTGGCCGGCCCGCCCGCCAGGACCCGCCCCGCGATCAGGTAGGCGGACTCGTCGGGGTTGGCCAGGGGCACGCTCTGCGCGTGGCTGAACCAGACCCGCAGCCCGGCCTCGAGCAGCCAGCCCACCGCGACCAGCAGCGCCCATCGTCTCGCCGCCCGCCGCGCAGCGGCCAGATCGCACCGCCGCGTCCCGGTCCCGGTGTCCGGGGGTTGCGTTACGCAAGTGCCGGTCGGCGAGGTCTCGCCCGACCTGATGAGCATGCGCGCCAAGGCGACTGCCTCCTGCGATCGAAGGGTTAGCCCCGGCCTTGGCCCCGGGCGTCGGATAGATACGACGACGACGCGCATGCGGAGGGCTGCCGCTGCGCGTGTCAACAGATTGGCCGTTGAGTCTGTGAACAGCTTTGGTGAATTATGTGTCTACGCTAAGAACTCCCTGGCGACCTGCGGCATTCCGGCCGCCGGGCCGTGTGCCCTGGCCGTGCGCGGGGCAGGGTGTACCATCGGTCGCGTGTCGCTAGGCTCCCGGCGTCCGGGGGGCTCACCCGGGAGGAGACGCGCCTGATGCCGCGCACGAGGGATACCCGCATCACCGGCTACGAGCCGCTGCTGTCCCCGGCCGCCCTGCTCGACGAGCTGCGGCTGAGCGACGTGGCCGCGGGCACCGTCGAGCGCACCCGCGCCGAAGTCCGCGCCGTGCTCGACGGCTCCGATGACCGCCTGCTGGTGATCGCCGGGCCCTGCTCGGTGCACGACCCGGCCGCCGCGCTCGACTATGCCGGCCGCCTGGCCGCCCTGGGCGAGGCGCATCAGAGCGACCTGCTGACCGTGATGCGGGTCTACTTCGAGAAGCCGCGCACGGTGACCGGCTGGAAGGGCCTGATCAACGATCCGGACATGGACGGCGGTCATGACGTGCACCGTGGCCTGCGCACCGCCCGGCGGCTGCTGCTCGACATCGTCTCGCTCGGCCTGCCGGTGGGCTGCGAGTGGCTCGACCCGATCACGCCGCAGTACATCGCGGACGCCGTGACCTGGGGCGCGATCGGCGCCCGGACCACCGAGAGCCAGGTCCACCGCCAGCTCGCCTCGGGCCTGTCGATGCCGGTCGGGTTCAAGAACGGCACCGACGGCGACGTCCAGGTGGCGGTCGACGCGTGCCGGGCCTCCGCCGCCGGGCACACGTTCTTCGGCGTCACCCACAACGGCGCGGCCGCGGTCGTGACCACGGCCGGGAACCCGGACACCCACGTGATCCTGCGCGGCGGCCGCGGCGGCCCGAACTACGAGCCCAGCCACGTGGCCAAGGCCCTGGACCTGATCACCGGCGCGGGCCTGCCGCGCCGGCTGATGGTGGACTGCAGCCACGGCAACAGCGGCAAGGACCACCGCCGCCAGCCGCTGGTCGCCGCCGCCCTGGCCGAGCAGGTGGCCGCCGGGGAGCACGGCCTGACCGGCGTGATGCTGGAGAGCTTCCTGGCCGAGGGACGGCAGGAGCCCGGCCCCCCGGCCACCCGCACCTACGGCCAGAGCGTCACCGACGCCTGCATGGATCTCGGCACCACCGCCGCCGTACTGACCGGCCTGGCCTCCGGCGTCCGCCACCGCCGTAACGCTCTTTAGCCCGAACGGAGCGTGGCTCACCGCCCCCGGGCCGGGCCGGCTCAGCCGACCCGGGGCAGGTTCGCCACGGCGGCGTCGATCCGCTCCTGGGGCAGCTCGTAGTCGGCCATCTCCCCGGACAGGTACTTCTCGTAGGCCACCATGTCGAAGTGCCCGTGGCCGCACAGCGCGGTGAGGATCACCTTCGGCTCGCCCGACTCCGCGCACTGCCTGGCTTCCTCGATGGCCGCCGCCAGCGCGTGCGCCGGCTCCGGCGCCGGGATGATGCCCTCGGTCCGGGCGAATAGCACCGCGGCCGCGAAGCACTCCCGCTGCGGCTTGGCCACCGCCTCGAACATGCCGAGCTCGTACATGTGCGACAGCAGCGGCGACATGCCGTGGTAGCGCAGCCCGCCGGCGTGCACCGGGTCCGGGATGAACTCGTGTCCGAGCGTGTGCATCTTCAGCAGCGGCGTGAACCCGGCCGTGTCGCCGAAGTCGTAGGCGTACACCCCGCGGGTGAACGACGGGCAGGCCGAGGGCTCGACCGCGCGGATCACCGGGTTGGCCCGGCCGGCCAGCTTCTCCCGCAGGAACGGCAGGAACAGCCCGGCGAAGTTGGATCCGCCGCCGGTGCAGCCCACGATGAGGTCCGGCATCGACTCCCCGGCCACGGCGAACTGCGTGATCGCCTCCTGGCCGATCACCGTCTGGTGCATCAGCACGTGGTTGAGCACGCTGCCGAGCGCGTACCTGGTGTCGGCGCTGCCCCCGGCCGCCTCGACCGCCTCGCTGATCGCGATGCCCAGGCTGCCGGGCGAGTCCGGGTCGGCGGCCAGGATCTTCGCGCCCGCGGTGGTGGCCCGGGACGGGCTGGGGTGCACGGTGGCGCCCCAGGTCTGCATCATCGTGCGCCGGTACGGCTTCTGGTCGTAGGACGCCCGGACCATCCAGACCTCGCAGTCGATGCCGTACTGGGCGCAGGCGAAGGCCAGCGCGCTGCCCCACTGGCCGGCGCCGGTCTCGGTAGTGAGCCGCTTGGTGCCCTCCGCCGCGTTGTAGTACGCCTGCGGGACCGCGGTGTTCGGCTTGTGCGATCCGGCCGGGGAAACCCCCTCGTACTTGTAGTAGATCCGCGCCGGGGTGTTCAGGGCCTTCTCCAGCCGGTGCGCCCGGTACAGCGGGGTGGGCCGCCACAGCCGGTAGACGTCGAGCACATCGGCGGGAACGTCGATGAAGGAGTCGGTGGCCACTTCCTGGCGGATGAGCTCCATCGGGAACAGCGGCGCCAGGTCCTCCGGGCCTACCGGCTGGAGCGTGCCCGGGTGCAGCGGTGGGGGCGGCGGAGCGGGCAGGTCGGGTATCGCGTTGTACCACTGCCGCGGGATCTCGGACTCATCCAGGGTGATCTTGGTGCGCTCGGTCAAGACAGCCTCCGGCCTGAAGCGGAACATCTTTTCCGAACAGTATCGTCCCGCTCGCTCTGCCTTCCCGCTCGCCTCCGGGCGTCCTTAGAGGCGCCTCCTTCCCTCCTCGCTCCTTCGTCGCTCGTCAGTCCAGTCGGCGCCGGCGCCCTTTGGCTCGCGGGGGGGGGAGTCCAGGTGGCGCCGGCGCCTTTGGGTGGCGGAGGGATCGTTAGCCGACGAGCGTCTTGACGGCGGACGTCATCTCGGTCATGGCCTTCTTCGCGTCGGAGAAGTACATGCTGGTCTTGGGGTCGAAGTACAGCTCGTTCTCCAGGCCGGCGTAGCCGTGCCCCATCGAGCGCTTGACCACGATGATCGATTTGGCCTGGTCCACGTTCAGGATCGGCATGCCGGAGATCTCGTTGCCCGGGCGGCGGGCCGCCGGGTTGGTCACGTCGTTGGCCCCGATGACCAGGGCCACGTCGGTGCGGGGGAACTCCGGGTTGATCTCGTCCATCTCCACCAGCTGCGGGTAGGGCACGTTCGCCTCGGCCAGCAGCACGTTCATGTGGCCGGGCATCCGGCCCGCCACCGGGTGGATGGCGTAGCTGACCTCGACGCCGTGCTCCTCCAGGACCTTGGCCAGCTCGGCCACGCCGTGCTGGGCCTGCGCGGCGGCCAGGCCGTAGCCGGGCACGATGACCACCTTGGACGCGTACGCCAGCTGGATGGCCGCGTCGTCGGCCGCGATCGAGCGGACGCTGGCGTCGACCGGCCCGCCGATGGCGGCCGCGGTGTCCCCGGTGCCGAACCCGCCCACGATGATATTGGTCAGCGACCGGTTCATCGCGTCGGCCATCAGCTTGGTCAGGATGCTACCGGAGGCGCCCACCAGCGCGCCGGCCACGATCAGCGCCCAGTTCCCGATGACGAACCCGGCCATCGCGACCGCCGTGCCGGTGAACGCGTTCAGCAGCGAGATCACCACCGGCATGTCCGCGCCACCGATCGGCAGCACCATCATTACCCCGAACCCCAGCGACGCGACCACCAGGATGCCCATGGCCGGCAGGCTGGCCGTGGTGAACAGGAACACGCCCGTGCCGACCGCGATGACCGCCAGGGCTATGTTGAGCAGCCGGCCGCCCTTGAAGATGAGCGGCTGGCCGGGGATGAAGCCCTGCAGCTTGCCGGCCGCGATGATCGATCCGGAGAACGTCACCGACCCGATGAGCACGTCGAGCACGGTGAACACCGTGGTGCTGCCGAGCACGCCGGCGGCGTGGGACTCGGCCTCGTAGTAGCCGTAGATCGCCACCAGCGCGGCGGCGCCGCCGCCGACCGAGTTGAACGCCGACACCAGCTGCGGCATCGCCGTCATCTTTATCGTCCGCGCCGCGTACAGGCCCACCCCGGAGCCGATCAGCGCGCCGGCGATGATCACGATCCAGCCGGTCGTGGTGACGGTGCCCGCGTGGATCAGCAGGACGAAGGTGGCGATGACCGCGATGATCATGCCGGTCGTGGCGACCTGGTTGCCGCGGCGCGCGGTGGCCGGGCTGTTCATCTGGTGCAGGCCGACGACGAACAACACCGCCGTCAGCACGTAGACGAGCTGGATGTATCCGGCGAATCCGACGTCTCCGGTGAATCCGGTCATGACTGTGCCCTGCCAATGCCTATCCGGCCGGCCAGCCCCTTAAGGCCCTTGTGGCCGTTGAGCGACTCCAGTTCCGGCTGTGCCTCCGGTGCCTTGCGGCGGAACATCTTCAGCATCCGCCCGGTCACCACGGTGCCGCCCACCACGTTCGCGCCGGCGAAGAGCGAGGCCACGAACGCGAGGATGTACCCGACCGTCGTGTGCGCCGTGACCCCGATCAGCAGGGCGCCGACCAGGACGATGCCGTGGATCGCGTTGGTCGCCGACATCAGCGGCGTGTGCAGCGTGGCCGGGACCTTCCCGATGACCTCGATGCCGACCAGCAGCGCCAGGATGAAGATGGTCAGGTCAGTCAGTAGTGCCGCTGACATCGGTACCCTCCTTGGGGTCGGGTTCGGCTTGGAGCAGGCGGGCCACGGCCTCCTGCACGATCCGGCCGTCGTGAGCGATCACCACGCCGGCCTGGATCTCGTCGGTGGTGTCGATGGCCAGCGCACCGTCGGAGGTCATGTGCAGCAGCAGCGCGGAGATGTTACGCGAGTAGGCGTTCGAGGACGCCGTCGGCACGGAGGCGGGCAGGTTGTCGGCTCCGATGATCCTGACGCCGTTGCCGGTGACGACCGTCTCGCCCGGCCGCGAGCCGGACACGTTGCCGCCCAGCGCGCTGGCGCCCATGTCCACGAGGACGGAGCCGGGTGACATCGCCTTGATCGCCTCGTCGCTGACCAGCAGCGGCGGCCTGCGCCCGGGCACCTGCGCGGTGGTGATCACCACGTCGTGCCGGGCGATGTGGCCGGCCAGTTCGTCCTGCTGGGCCTGCCGCTCCTCGGCGGTGAGCTCGCGGGCGTAACCGCCCTCGCCCGCCGCGCTTCCCACTGAGGTCAGGTCGATGAACGTGGCCCCGAGCGACTGGACCTCGCCCTTGGACGCGGGCCGGACGTCGTAGCCGCTCACCACCGCGCCGAGCCGCCGGGCGGTGCCGATCGCCTGCAGGCCGGCCACACCCGCTCCGAGCACCAGGACCCGGGCGGGCGGGGCGGTGCCCGCCGCGGTGATCAGCAGCGGGAAGAACCGGCCGAACGCACCCGCGGCGACCAGAGCGGCCTTGTAGCCGGCCACGTTCGCCTGGGAGCTGAGCGCGTCCATCGGCTGGGCCCGGGACAAGGTGCGCGGCAGGCCGTCCAGGCTGACCGCGGTCACGCCCCTGGCGGCCAGCGCGGCGGCCAGTTCCGGGTCGGTGAGCGGGGCCAGCATGCCGATGATCGCCTGGCCCTTGGCGAGCTGGTCCACCATGGCGGGTGACGGCTTGGTGACGGTGAGGACCACGTCGGCGGAAGCGAACAGCTCGGCGGTGCCGACGATGGTCGCGCCCGCGTCGGCGTAGGCGGCATCGGTCAGCCAGGCCCCCTGGCCTGCCCCCCGCTCCACCAGCACCTCGATCCCCGCGGGCCTCAGCTTGGCCACGGTGTCCGGCACCAGGGCCACCCGGCGCTCGCCTGGTGCGGTCTCTTTGACGACAGCTGCCTTCATATCGCTGACCCCAAATCCATTGTGTTGGTCAGGTTCTGCCGGTCTCCGACGATATCCATCCTGCCGTGAGGCAGTAAGGGCCCTGCGCCCGTGCTCCGAAGGGTCTTAAGTCCCTGACGCTGGTCCCGTCCCTGCGCTCTGCTTTCCCGCTCGCCTCCGGGCGCCTTTGAAGGCGCCTCCTTCCCTCCTCGCTCGTCCCTCGCTCGTCAGTCCAGTCGGCGCCGGCGCCCTTTGGCTCGCGGGTGGGTCGCTCGTCAGTCCAGTCGGCGCCGCGCCCTTTGGCTCGCGGGTGTGCGCCTTCGGCGCCGTCAGTACTCGGCGCGCAGCTGTCTGCTGATTTTCTCCCCGGCCGCGACCACCGCGCCGGCGTGCAGCCGGCCCGGGGACCTGGTCAGGCGCTCGATCGGACCGGACACCGAGACCGCGGCGATGACCCGGCCGCCGGGTCCGCGCACCGGCGCGGACACCGAGGCGACACCGGGCTCGCGCTCGGCGGCCGTGGCGGCCCAGCCCCGCCTGCGTACCTGGGCCAGCGTGGGCGCGCTGAACTTCGCGCTGCGCAGCCCGCGGTGCACGCGGCTGCCGTCCTCCCAGGCCAGCAGGACCTGGGCGGCCGAGCCGGCGCTCATCGGCAGCGCGGCCCCGACCGGGACGGTGTCCCGCAGCCCGCTGGTCCGCTCGGCGGCGGCTACGCAGATGCGCGTGTCGGCGTGCGGGCGGTAGAGCTGGGCGCTTTCCCCGGTGATGTCCCTGAGCTGGGCCAGGACGGGCTGGGCGATGGCCAGCAGCCGGTCTTCCCCGGCCGCGGCGGCCAGCTCGCCGATCCGCGGGCCGAGGATGAACCGGCCCTGCGTGTCCCGGGCCAGCATCCGGTGCGTCTCGAGCGCGACCGCGATCCGGTGCGCGGTCGGCCGGGCCAGGCCGGTCGCCTTGACCAGCTGAGCCAGCGAGGCCGGGCCGCTTTCCAGGGCGGACAGTACGGAAACTGTCTTGTCGAGGACGCCGACTCCGCTAGAGTTGTTCATGTTATGAATACTGCCGTCTCGGAATGCGAGACGCAAACCCGGAAGCAAACACCGGAGGGAGAGGGCGTGATGGGCCGTACGCTCGCCGAGAAGATCTGGGACGCTCACGTGGTGCACAGCGCGGAAGGCGAGCCCGACCTGCTCTATATCGACCTCCACCTGATCCACGAGGTGACCAGCCCGCAGGCCTTCGACGGGCTCCGGGCGGCCAGCCGCAAGGTGCGGCGCCCGGACCTGACCATCGCCACCGAGGACCACAACGTGCCCACGACCGGCATCACCGGGCCCGGCGTCCCCTTGTCCGGCCCCGGCAGCCCGGTGACCGACCCGGTCTCGCGCACGCAGGTGGAGGCGCTGCGCAAGAACTGCGCCGAGTTCGGCATCCGGCTGCATCCCATGGGCGACGCCGGCCAGGGCATCGTGCACGTCATCGGCCCGCAGCTCGGGCTGACCCAGCCGGGCCTGACCATCGTCTGCGGCGACTCGCACACCTCCACCCACGGCGCGCTCGGCGCGCTGGCCTTCGGCATCGGGACCAGCGAGGTCGAGCACGTGCTCGCCACCCAGACCCTGCCTCAGCAGCGGCCCAAGATGATGGCGATCACCGTCAACGGCGCGCTGCCGGACGGGGTGACGCCCAAGGACCTGATCCTGGCCATCATCGCGAAGATCGGCACCGGCGGCGGCCAGGGCTACGTGGTCGAGTACCGCGGTCCCGCCGTCCGCGCGCTGTCCATGGAGGGCCGCCTGACCGTCTGCAACATGTCCATCGAGGCCGGCGCCCGGGCCGGGCTGGTCGCCCCGGACGACGTGACGTTCGCCTACCTGGAGGGCCGGCCGCACGCGCCGTCCGGCGCGGGCTGGGAACGGGCCCTGGAGGCCTGGCGGTCGCTGCCGGGCGACGACGACGCGACCTTCGACCGGGAGGTGACGCTGGATGCCGGGTTGCTGACGCCGTACGTGACGTGGGGCACCAACCCGGGCCAGGCGCTGCCGCTCGCCTCCTCGGTGCCCGACCCCGGCTCGTTCGCCGACCCGGACGAGCGCGCCGCCGCGTCGCGCGCGCTGGCCTACATGGACCTGAAGCCCGGCACCGCGCTGCGCGACGTCAGCGTGGACACCGTGTTCCTCGGCTCGTGCACCAACGGCAGGCTCGAGGACCTGCGCGCCGCCGCCGGCGTGCTGCGCGGGCGGCGGATCGCCCCGTCCATCCGGATGCTGGTCGTACCCGGATCCATGCAGGTGCGGGCCCAGGCCGAGGCCGAAGGCCTGGACGCGGTGTTCACCGCGGCCGGCGCCGAGTGGCGGGCGGCCGGCTGCTCGATGTGCCTGGGCATGAACCCGGACAAGCTCGCCCCCGGCGAGCGCAGCGCGTCGACCTCCAACCGTAACTTCGAGGGCCGCCAGGGCAAGGGCGGGCGGACCCACCTGGTCTCGCCCGCGGTCGCCGCCGCCACCGCCGTCACCGGTCACCTCGCCGCGCCGGCTGACCTGTAGAGGAGGCAGCTTCGATGGAACCGTTCACCACCCACACGGGCCGCGCGGTACCGCTGCGGCGTACCAACGTGGACACCGACCAGATCATCCCGGCCGAGTACCTCAAGCGGGTGAGCCGGGCCGGGTTCGGCGAGGGCCTGTTCGCCGCCTGGCGTGAGGACCCGTCCTTCGTGCTCAACCAGCCGCAGTACGCCGGCGCGACGATCCTGGTCGCGGGGACCGACTTCGGCACCGGTTCGTCCCGCGAGCATGCGGTCTGGGCGCTCACGGACTACGGCTTCCGCGCGGTGATCGCCCCCCGGTTCGGCGACATCTTCCGTACCAACGCGACCAAGGCCGGCCTGCTGCCGGTGATCCTGCCCGAGGCTACCGTGGCCGCCCTGCAGGACGCCGTCGAGTCCGACCCCGGCACCGAGATCACCGTGGACCTCGGCGCCCGCGCGGTCCTGGCCGGCGCGGCGGGGATCAAGGCCCCCTTCGACCTCGACGACTACACGCGCTGGCGCCTGATGGAGGGCCTGGACGACATCGGCCTGACCCTCCGCCACGTCGACAAGGTCACCGCCTTCGAGCTCTCCCGCCCCACCTGGCTCCCCGTCACCGCCTGACCTAAGGGCCCCGGCGGGAGGCCGACACCACCCTGACCACGGGCGTACACGGAGAGTAGCAACAACCGGGCATCTGGCCACTATACGTACATGCGGCAGGTACGCAGCGGTGTGATTGTGGCCGACACGAGCGCCAATGTGGCCGAGGTTATTGTGCCAGGGCGCCGGATCGCCTACTTTCGGGCAGGTCAGAGGTCGCTATCCCGTATCGGAGCCCATGCGACCTGTGGGGGAAGCGCAGGAGTGGAATATGAACAAGCGTGATCTGATCGACGCGATCTCGGGACGGCTGGGGGACAAGAAATCCGCGACCGAAGCCGTGAACGCGGTGCTCGAGACCATCCAGTCGGCCGTGGCGGCCGGCGACAAGGTCGCCATCACCGGGTTCGGCGTATTCGAGAAGAGCGAGCGCCCGGCTCGCACCGCCCGCAACCCGGCCACCGGGGCCACCATCCAGGTACCCAAGAGCTCGGTGCCGAGGTTCCGCGCGGGCGCTGACTTCAAGGCCCTCGTCAACGGCGAGAAGCCGGGCCAGAAGTAGCCAGCACATCGCCCCGGCCCGCGAAGACCGCTAACCGCGGGCCGGGGCGCTTGCGCAGCGCGGTCTGGATGATCCGGTCGATGAGCTGCGGCAGCGGCAGGCCGCTGGCCGCCCACATCATCGGGAAACCCGAGGCGGGCGTCATCCCCGGCATCGTGTTGATCTCGTTGAACACGACCTGCCCGGCCGGGGTGTAGAAGAAGTCGACCCGGGCCAGTCCCTCGCAGGAGATGGCGTCGAACGCCGCGCAGGCCAGCCTCCTGACCTCGGCGGCGGCCGTCGCCGGGATCGGCGCGGGGATCCGCATCGCCGTCCCCGAGGCCAGGTACTTGGCCTGGAAGTCGTAGAACGACGAGCCCGGGTCCACCACCACCTGCCCGGGCAGGCTCGCCTCGGGCGGGCCGCCGTCGATGCCCTCCAGGACCGCGCACTCGACCTCCATCCCGTCCACCGCGGCCTCGGCCAGCACCTTGGGGTCGTGCACGCGGGCCGCCTCGACGGCGTCCTCGAGGTCTGCGGCCGAGACAACCCGCGTGATCCCGACGCTGGACCCGCCGCGGGCCGGCTTGACGAACACCGGAAAGCCCAGCTCCGCGATCTCGTCCAGGACCCGCTTGCGCTCGCCTAGGCCGCCCGGGCCGCACCAGTCGCGGTCGCGGACCACCACATAGCGGCCGACCGGCAGGCCGCGCGCCGCGATGATCAGCTTCATGTACTCCTTGTCCATCCCGGCCGCGCTGGCGAGCACACCCGCGCCCGCGTACCGGGTGCCGGTCATCTCCAGCAGCCCCTGGATGGTGCCGTCCTCGCCGTAGGTGCCGTGCAGCAGCGGCAGCACGACGTCCACCTCGCCCAGGTCGCGGGGTACCTCACCCGGCGCGTTCACCACCAGGGCCCCGCCGGCCCGCGGCGTGATCTCCGAACCGGGCACGGCCACGGATTCCACCGACGGCGAAGACCCGGCGGACAGCGCCAGCCGGGCCGGGTCACCCGAGGTGAGGACCCACCGCCCGTCGGTGGCGATGCCGATGGGCAGCACGTCGTACCGGTCCCGGTCGATGGCCTCCAGCACCAGGCCTGCGCTCGCGCAGGACACGGCGTGCTCTGTGCTGCGGCCGCCGAACACCACGGCCACCCGGACCTTCCCCGTCATGCGACCTCCCGGGCACATCGAGCGCTACGGCCTGCCGAGGGACTCCAGGGCCACGTACGCGTCAGAGATCAGGTCCTCAGGGTCCTCCAGGCCAATGGAGAAGCGTACCGCTCCCGGGTCGATGCCGCCGGCCGCGAGCGCGCGGTCGTCCATCTGGCGGTGCGTGGTAGAGGCCACGTGGCTCACCACCGTGTGCGTCCCGCCCAGCGACGTCGCCACCTCGGAAAGCCGCAGCTTGTCGACGAACGCCAGGCCCGCGTCGCGGCCGCCGTGCGGGGTGACGGTGACGATCGCGCCGAACCGCACCCCCTCGGGGCCGGCGTCGAACATCCGCCGGGCCACCTGGTGCCCGGGGTGCTCGGGCAGCCCCGGGTAGTCGATCTTCACCACGGTCGGGTGCCGGGACAGCGCGGCGGCGAATACCGACGCGGTCGAGCAGGCCCGCCGGACCCGCAGCGGCAGCGTCTCCAGGCCGCGGCGGAGCAGGAACGCGTCGTCCGGGGCCAGCGAGCCGCCGGTGTCGATCCGGACGCTGCGGATGTTGCTGATCAGCTCGATGCGCCCGGTGACGACGCCGCCGGTGACATCGGAGTGACCGCCGAAGTACTTGGTCGCGGAGTGGATGACCAGGTCGGCGCCGTGCTCGAGGGGACGGCAGATCACCGGCGGGGCCAGGGTGGAGTCGATCACCAGCAGCGCCCCGCCATCGTGCGCGATCTCGGACAGGCGGCGCACGTCGGCCACGGCCGTGGTCGGGTTGGCGATGGTCTCGGCGTAGATGATCCTGGTGGCCGGCCGGATCGCGGCCTGGACCTGGTCCAGGTCGGTGATGTCCACGAAGTCCGTCTCCACCCCGAACCGGGACGCGACGTTGCGCAGGAACGAGTAGGTGCCGCCGTACAGGGCGTTGGACGCGACCACGTGCGCCCCGGTCCGGGCGAAGGTCCAGAACACCCCGCTGATCGCGGCCATGCCGGAGGCGAACGCCTGCGCCGCGGGCCACCGCGGCAGGTTGACGCCCTCCAGCGCGGCGACCGCGCGGGCGAACGCGTCGACGGTGGGGTTGTCGATCCGGCTGTAGGTGTAGCCGGGCATCTCGTCGTTCAGGACGGCGCGGTACTCCTCCGAGGTGCCGAACGAGAACGCCGCGGTGCGGTACACCGGCGTGCCGAGCGGCTGCTGCGAAGGCGTCGGCGGAGCCGGGAGATGCACCGCCCGCGTGTTCTCCCCGGCCTGCTTGCGCACTATGTCCACGATGTCTGTCCCTCGCAACCACAATCACGGTGTTTCTTGCAAAGTTTGCGTTAGGCAAAGAACCCCCCACCCACCTCCCCTTCCCCCTTCCCTTTGCTGGCCGCTCACCTGCACCGATCGCTCGCGCGGGCCAAAAGGCCTGCACTCGCGAGTCGGTATTGCATAACGCTCACGGCCGCACCACTCGGGCTTGGCTGACCGTGACGCTAGCATCGACGCGCCAGGCCGGCGAACGGCTGGCTCTTCTGGTCCCAGTGTCGAGGCAGGATCAATTACATGTGGTCAGTGCTGCTACCCGTCAAGGTCCTCGCCCAGGCCAAGTCCAGGCTCGCCGAGCTCGCCGGGCCGCGCCGGGCCGAACTGGCCCTGGACCTCGCCTGCGACACCGTGACCGCGGTCCTGGGCTGTGCGGCGGTGGCTCGCGCGGTCGTCATCACCGACGACCCGGTCGCCGCGGCTGCGCTCGGCGGGCTCGGCGCGCTGGTGGTGCCGGACGAGCCGGGGGACGGGCTGAACGCGGCGCTGCGGCACGGTGCCGCCTTCGCCGCCGCGCGCTGGCCCGGCGCCGGCACGGCCGCGCTGTCGGCCGACCTGCCCGCGCTGCGCCCGGCCGAGCTGGGCCGGGCGCTGGACGCCGCGGCGGCCCGGCCAAACGCGTTCGTGGCCGACGCGGCCGGTGACGGCACCACGCTGTACACCGCGGCGCCGGGCGCGGCGTTCCGCCCCGCCTTCGGGCCGGCGTCCCGGGCCCGGCACGCGTCGGACGGCGCCACCGAGCTCGAGCTGACGGACATACCAGGACTGCGCCGCGACGTGGACACGCCCGCCGACCTGCGCGGCGCCGCCGCGCTCGGCCTCGGCCCGCGCACCGCCCCCCTCGCCGCCGACCTGCTCAGATGTGCACCACAGGGCAGGTGAGCGTTCTGGTGATCCCCGGCACGGCCTGGATCTGCGAAGTGACCAGCCGGCCCAGGTCGTCTACGTTGTCCGACTGCGCGCGCACGATGACGTCGTAAGGACCGGTGACGTCTTCGGCCTGCGTGACTCCGGCGATCTTCCCGATGTGCGCGGCCACGTCGGCGGCCTTGCCGACTTCGGTCTGGACGAGGATGTACGCCTCCACCATGAGGTCCTCCCGGGGGCCGTTGCGGGGCAGATGCCCTGAGGGCTCACGCTACCGTAGAGGTCCAGACCGGTGACACACACGGGGAGAGGCCATCGCCGACGATCTGACCCTGGCCGCGCTGGGCGAGTTCGGTCTCATCGCGGAACTGTCGGCCGCTCTGCCGCCTGGCCCCGGCACGCTGGTCGGGATCGGCGACGACGCGGCGGTCCTCGCGGCCCCCGACGGCCGGGTGGTGGCCAGCACGGACTTCCTGCTCGAGGGGCGGCATTTCCGCCGGGACTGGTCCAGCGCGCAGGACATCGGCCGCAAGGCCGCGGCCCGGAGCCTGATCGACGTCGCGGCCATGGGCGCGGTGCCCACCGGGCTGCTGGTCGCGCTGGCCGCACCGGGCGACCTGCCGGCCGGCTGGGCTCGCGATCTGGCCGCCGGGCTCGCGGCCGAGTGCGCCCGGGCCGGCGCGAGCGTGGTCGGCGGGGACACCGCACGGGCCTCGTCGGTCCTGCTGGCCACCACCGGCCTGGGCGACCTGGCCGGCCGGGCCCCGGTGCTCCGATCCGGCGCCGCCCCCGGCGACCTGGTCGCGGTGGCCGGCCCGCTCGGCCGCGCCGCGGCCGGCCTGGCCCTGCTGTCGGCCGGGCTGTATCTCCCTGGGGGGGACGACCCCCCCCAAACCCCCCCCGCTCCTGGGGGGAAGCCTTTCCCCCCAGACCCCCTCGGCCTGGTCACCGCGCACCAGCGGCCGGAACCGCCGTACGACGCGGGACCGGAAGCGGCCGGCCTGGGCGCCACAACCATGATCGACGTCAGCGACGGCCTGCTCGCCGACCTCGGTCACGTCGCGGCGGCCAGCGGCGTGCTCATCGACGTCTCGTCGGCCCGGCTCGCCCTCGATGACGACCTGCTCGCCGCGGCCCGCACCCTCGATTTGGACCTAACGAAGCGTGGCTCGACCCCCGGGTCCTCCCCCGCGCTGGCCTGGGTGCTGACCGGCGGCGAGGATCACGCCCTGGCCGCCACGTTCCCGCCGGGTGTGGCGCTGCCCCCGCGCTGGACGGTGATAGGAGAGGTGTTCGCCGGGCAAGGTGTCCTAGTGGACGGCCAGCCGTGGGCCGGGCCGGCCGGCTGGGACCACTTCCGTTAGCGGGTGACCTTGCCTGCCTTGATGCAGGACGTGCAGACGTTCAGGCGCTTGGGCGTGCCGCCTACGACGACGCGCCTGCGCTGGATGTTCGGGTTCCAGCGGCGAGGGGTGCGGCGGTGCGAGAACGAGACGTTGTTGCCGAAGCCCGGCCCCTTGCCGCAGATGTCGCAGACGGAAGCCACGGTTCGCTCCATTGAGGAAGTAGGTATGGACCCGCTCCACGGCGGATCAGGCAGCCGTCGAAGCCTACCTGAAGCCCGGCTGCTACGCGAACCGACCGCCTTGTCGCCCCAGCCTCCTATGCTGCCAGGTGTGACCACGCTCCGCGAACCGCTCGTCCGGGCGCTGGGCCCCAAGACCGGCAAGGCGCTCCAGACCGCCCTCGGCATCGACACGGTCGGCGACCTGCTGCGGCATTACCCGCGGCGCTACTACTCTCGCGGCGAGCTGACCGACCTGTCCTCGCTGCGCGAGGGTGACCACGTCACCGTGCTGGCCCGCATCGACCAGGTCAGCCTGCACCCGATGCCCCGCGGGGGACCCCGCATGCGGGGCGAGGTGATCATCACCGACGACCGCGCCAAGCTGATGCTGACCTTCTTCTTCCGGAACCCCGGGGCCCAGTACAAGTTCCGCGGGCTCAAGCCGGACGTGGTGGGCATGTTCGCGGGCACCGTGTCCAGCTTCCGCGGCCGGCTCCAGCTGGTCCACCCGGAGTACGAGCTGCTGCCCGGGGCCCCGCCCAACGCCGACCTGACTCCGGAGCTGGCCGCCGAGTTCGCCACCGAGCTGATCCCGGTCTACCCGGCCACCGCCAAGGTCAGCTCGTGGGTCATCGCCAAGTCGGTCCGGACCGTCCTCGAACCCCTGGACGCGGGCCCCGATCCGCTGCCCGAACAGCTCCGGGAACGGTACGGGCTGTACGGCCGGGCCGAGGCCATCCGGGCCATCCACCGGCCGCTGGACTGGGCGGACCGGGACCGGGCCCGCCAGCGGCTGAAGTGGGACGAGGCCTTCATGCTGCAGGCCGCGCTGGCGCAGCGCCGGATGGCCGCCGCTGCCCTGCCGGCCATGCCGCGGCCGCACGCCGACGGCGGCGTCGCCGACGAGTTCGACGCCCAGCTGCCGTTCACGCTCACCGCGGGCCAGGTGGCGGTGGGGGAGACCATCGCCACGGATCTGGCCTGCGCCTACCCCATGCACCGCCTGCTGCAGGGCGAGGTCGGCTCGGGCAAGACGGTGATCGCCATCCGGGCCATGCTCCAGGTGGTCGACGCGGGCGGCCAGGCGGCGCTGCTGGCCCCGACCGAGGTCCTCGCCCAGCAGCACTACCGGTCGGTCACCGGCCTGCTCGGCCCGCTGGCCCAGCGCGGGCAGCTGGGCGCCGCGGACCACGCCACCGGGGTGGCCCTGCTCACCGGGTCGTCCGGGGCGGCCGCGCGGCGCGCGGCGCTGTCCGACGTGTTCACCGGCGACGCCGGGATCGTGATCGGCACGCACGCGCTGCTGGAGGAGCAGGTCCAGTTCGCCGACCTCGGCCTGGTGGTCATCGACGAGCAGCACCGGTTCGGCGTGGAGCAGCGGGACGCGCTGCGGGCCAAGGCGGCGGACAACCGGCCGCACGTGCTGGTCATGACCGCCACCCCGATCCCCAGGACGGTGGCCATGACGGTCTACGGGGACCTGGAGACCTCGACGCTGGCCGAGCTGCCCGCAGGCCGGTCGGTGATCGCGACGCACGTGGTGCCGGCGGCGGACAAGCCGCACTTCCTCGAGCGGGCCTGGGCACGGGTCAAGGAGGAAGTCAGCCGGGGCCGGCAGGCCTACGTCGTCTGCCCGCGCATCGGCGACGGCGCGGATACCGACGAGGCCGGCTATCCCGACGGGGACGACTTCGCGGACGTGGACTTGGCCGGCGGCATCCCGCGCGGGGTGGTGCTGGGCCGGCGGCAGCCGCTATCGGTGCTCGACGTGGCCGCGACGCTGGACGCGGGCCCGCTGGCCGGGCTGCGGCTGGGCATCCTGTACGGCCGGCTGCACCCGGACGAGAAGGACCGGGTGATGCGCGCGTTCTCCGCCGGCGAGATCGATGTGCTGGTGGCGACCACCGTGATCGAGGTCGGCGTCGACGTCCCGAACGCCACCGCGATGGTCATCATGGACGCCGAGCGGTTCGGCGTGTCGCAGCTGCACCAGCTCCGCGGCCGGGTCGGCCGCGGGACCGCGCCGGGGCTGTGCCTGCTGGTCACCGAGGCGCCGCCCGGCAGCCCGTCACGCGAGCGCCTCGACGCGGTGGCCGCCACCCTGGACGGGTTCGAGCTGTCCCGGCTCGACCTGCAGCAACGCCGGGAAGGCGACGTGCTCGGCGCCGCCCAGGCCGGGCGCCGCTCCAGCCTGAAGCTGCTCCAGCTGCTCGCCGACGAGGAGCTGATCGGCCAGGCCAGACAGGAAGCCACCGCCATCGTCTTGGCCGACCCGGACCTGGCCCGCCACCCCGCCCTCCGCGAAGCCATCGAGGACCTGCTGGGCGTCCAGGCCGAATACCTGGACAAGACCTAACCCTAGGCCCACCCCGGGCGGACCAGGCCGGCCTCGTAGGCGAGCACCACGAGCTGGGCGCGGTCACGCGCGCCCAGCTTCATCATGGCCCGGGCGGCATGCGTCTTCACCGTGGACGGGCTGACGTAGATCTGCCCGGCGATCTCCTCGTTGGACAGGCCTGCCGCGATGAGGCCCAGCACCTCGCGTTCCCGGTCGGTCGTGGACCTCGATCGTGAGCGCGTCCGGGTCGTAACACAGCCGGACGGTGGCCGCCCGGCCGCCGGAATGACGGACGGCGTTGGTCAGCGCCTCCTGGACGATGCGGTACGCGGCCGCGTCCACCCCCGCCGGGACTGGCCGGGGGATCCCCTCTTGCTCGACCGTGACTGCTATCCCGGCGGTCCTGGTGTGCGAGGCCAGCTCGCCCAGGCGGTCCAGGCCCGGGCTCGGGACCAGCGGGGCGTCCGCGCCGTCGGCCCGCAGCACCCCGAGCACGGACCGCAGCTCGCCCAGCGCCTGCCGGCTCACCTCGTGGATGGCGGTCAGCGCCTCGCGGGCCCGCTCGGGCTGGCGGTCCATCAGGTGCAGCGCGGTATTGGCCTGCACGTTGATGACCGAAATGTTGTGCGCCACCACGTCGTGCAGGTCCCGGGCGATGGCCAGCCGCTCGTCGCTGGCCCGGCGCCGGGCCTCCTCATCCTGGCGGTGCCTGACCGCGACGGCCCGCTGGTTCCGCACCCGGATCAGCTCCGCAGCCGACAGCAGCGTGATCAGCCCGGCCAGCAGCCCCAGCGCGAAGACCGCCGTCGTGTGCCCCCGCGCGCCGATCAGCCAGGGCGGCCACACCGAGACCAGGTAGCCGGCCACCAGGGACGCAATCGCCGCTGCGCGCTTGCGGTACACGATCGCGTTGACGAAGGCGGCGATCAGCACGAACCACGCCACCGGCGCGCCCTGCGCCGCGCCGCCGGCCGCCGCCGCGCCCAGCGCCGCCGCCAGCGCGACGGCCAGCACGGGGACCGGGTACCGCCGCCGGGCCAGCAGCGCCGCCGCACCCGCCGCGAGCAGCAGGCAGGCAGCCAGGCCGGGTGGCCGCTGGCCATGGTGGGAAGCCGCGGCCAGCCAGACGGCGACCTGCGCGGCGGCTACGACCGCCGCCAGAGCCGCGTCGGCCGCCCACCGCCGGCCGGGAGAAGAGACTGACGTAATCATCGCTGATCCGAACGTACCCGCCGGTCAGCCGGGCAGGCATCGTCCCTGGGCCGGCTTTGCGGGCGGTCGGCTACTCCCCAGGACGACGCAGGACTGACCAGCCAGCCGACGACGCGGGGCCCGGGCCCGCACACGATGGCGGGCATGGCAATCATTCAGGCCCACGGGCTCACCAAGAGATTCGGTTCCGTCCGGGCGGTCGACGATCTCAGCTTCAGCGTGGAGCGCGGGTCGGTGACCGGGTTCCTCGGCCCGAACGGCGCCGGGAAGACCACCACCCTGCGCATGCTGCTCGGCCTGGTCACCCCCGACGCCGGAACCGCCACCATCAACGGGCGCGTCTACGCCGACCTGCCCGAGCCGCTGCACCAGGTCGGCGCGGTCCTGGAGGCGTCCAGTTTCCACCCGGGCCGCACCGCCCGCAGCCACCTGCACATCCAGGCCCTGGCCGCCGCCGCCGACCCAGGCCGCGTCGACGATGTGCTGGACCTGGTCCAGCTGACCCCGGCCGCAGGCCGGCGGATCGGCGGGTTCTCCCTCGGCATGCGCCAGCGGCTGGGCCTGGCCACCGCGCTGCTGGCCGACCCGGAGATCCTCATCCTGGACGAGCCGGCCAACGGCCTGGACCCCGAGGGCGTGCGCTGGCTGCGCGGGCTGCTGCGGGGTTTCGCCGCGGAGGGCGGCACCGTGCTGGTGTCCAGCCACATGCTGGCCGAGACGGCGCAGACCGTCGACTCGGTGGTGATCGTCGACCACGGCCGCCTGGTCACGCAGGCCCCGCTCGCCTCGCTGACCGCGCACGACGACCTCGAGGACGCGTTTCTCCGGCTCACCGGCCACCCATCGCTCAAGGAGGCGTGGAAATGATCCGGCAGATCCGCATCGAGCTGCTCAAGCTGGTCACCGTCCGGCTCAGCTACGGCCTGCTGGCCGTCGGCGTCGCGCTCACCGGCATCTTCTCGGCCATCGAGGCGTCGCGGGCCGGAAAGGTCAGCTCGGTCGCGCCGCTGAACACCTACTCCGGCCTGAGCACGATCGTCACCGGCGGCGTGTGGGGCCTGCTGCTCGGCGCGGTACTCGGGGTCACGATCACCAGTGGCGAGTTCCGGCACCAGACCGCGACGCTCACCTACCTGGCCACGCCGAACCGGACCCGGGTGCTGGCGGCCAAGATGGTCGCGGCCGCCGCCGGCGGCGCGGTGTTCGGCCTGGCCGTCTACCTGATGGCCGCCGGGGTCGGGCTCGGCTTCGTGGCCGCCCACGGCTATCCGGTCTCGATCGGCGCGGGGACCTTCGTCCGCTACGGGCTCGGCCACGTCGTGGGCGGCGCGCTGCTCGGCTGCCTCGGCGCGGTGCTCGGGTCGCTGGTCCGCTCCCAGCTCGCCGCCGTCATCGCCGTCTTCGTCTGGTCGATCATCCTGGAGTCGCTGATCGGCGGGCTGTTCACCTCGATCCGCCCCTACCTGCCCTACACGGCCGGCACCACCCTGGCAGGCACCGCCCTGGGCGCGGCCGGGTTCGGCCCGGCGCACGGGGTCAGCGGCGCCGCGCCGCTGCCGTTCGCGGCCGCCACCGCGCTGCTGGCCGGTCTGGCCGTGGTGCTGGCGTTCGCGGCCGCGCGGACCACGGTCCGCCGGGACGTCACCTGACCCCTGCGTGCACACTTGAGGGGTGGCACGCGTGATCGCTGGCGAGGCGGGTGGGAGGCGGCTGGCCGTCCCGGCCGGCCGCGACACCCGGCCGACGAGCGACCGCGCCAGGGAAGGGCTGTTCGCCACCATCGTCTCGATAGCGGGGTCGATCACCGGGGCGCGCGTGCTCGACCTGTACGCGGGATCTGGCGCGGTCGGCCTGGAGGCCCTGTCCCGGGGCGCCGGGCATGTGCTGCTGGTAGAGTCCGGCGCCCGCGCCGCCCGTGTCATCCGGGAGAACATCGAGGCGATCGGCCTGGCCGGCGCCGAGGTGGTCACCGACCGCGTGGAACGGGTGCTCGCCCGCGGGCCGGGCCCCGCGGCGAACGGCGGCCGCTACGGGATTGTCTTCGCCGACCCGCCCTACGCGCTGGCGGGCGAGGAGGTGTCCGGGATGCTCATGACGCTCGCCGGCCGGGGCTGGCTGGCGCCGGGCGCGCTGGTGATCGTGGAGCGCGCCACCCGGTCCGGGCCGGTCAGCTGGCCCTCGGGTTTCGCGCCGTACCGGTCTCGCCGATACGGTGAAGCAACCTTCTGGTATGCCATGGGACCCCCGGGCGGGTTCCCCGGGGGTCCCCCAGGGGGGTCTGGGGGTACGGAGTCCCCCCAGACCGGGGGGGTCCCCGGGGGGGTCGTCCCCCCCGGGAGACAACGCTGAAAGGGGTGGCCTCGCTTGCGCCGTGTCGTCTGTCCGGGTTCCTTCGATCCCGTCACCAACGGGCATCTCGACATCATCAGCCGTGCCTCGGGGCTGTACGACGAGGTGATCGTGGCCGTACTGATCAACGTGACCAAACGCAGCCTGTTCACGGTGGACGAGCGGGTCGAGATGCTCGGCGACGTGACCGCCCACTACGGCAACGTCAAGATCGACCGGTTCCACGGGCTGCTCGTGGACTTCTGTGCGGCCAACGGCATCACCGCCGTGGTCAAGGGCCTGCGGGCGGTCAGCGACTTCGAGTACGAGATGCAGATGGCTCAGATGAACTACCGGATGGCCAAGGTCGAGACGCTGTTCATGACGACCAACCCGCTGTACTCCTTCCTCAGCTCCAGCCTGGTCAAGGAGATCGCGAGGTACGGCGGGGACGTCGGCGGGCTGGTCCCCGACGCGGTCCTGGCCCGGATGCGTGCCCGGCTGGCCGAGGAATGAGCCATCCGGCGGTAGGCCCGGGAATCGGACCCGGGAATCGGACCCGGGAATCAGGCCCGGGAATCGGACCCGGGAATCAGGCCCGGGAATCAGGCCCGGGAATTAGGCACAGCCCCGTCAAGTTGGGATTACCGCGCGCCGCCGGTAGGCTGGGCGCTCGGTTCCGCGATAGCTACATACACGAGTACTCTGTCATGCCCAACACACGCACGAACGCGCCTCGCGGCGCGCTTGTTCTTGACATGCGCGCGCTCGGCCGCCAGGCCGGTTCCGCGCGGACGCAGCAACTGACCGTTCCGGCCCCCGACGACCTGCGTCTCGAGCTCGTCAGGGTACCGGTCGGTGCCGACGTGCACCTTGACCTCAGGTTCGAGGCCGTGACCGAGGGCGTGCTGGTCACCGGGTCGGCGACCGCACCGCTGGCGGGCGAGTGCGCCCGCTGCCTGGCCCCGCTGACCAGCACGGTGACGGCCAGCTTCACCGAGCTCTACCTTTACGCCGACGGGTCCCGCCGCCCGCACGACAAGCACGACAAGCACGACAAGTACGACAGGCACGATAAGCAGGACAGGCACGACAGGCACGGCAAGCACGACCGGCATGACAGCCGCGAATGGTTTGACGAGAACACCGAGCAGGACGACGAGGAGCTCCACTACCTCGACGGCGACCTGCTGGACCTGGAGCCGGCCCTGCGGGACGCGGTGGTGCTCGCGCTGCCGATGTCGCCGCTGTGCCGGGAGGACTGCCCGGGGCTGTGCGTCGAGTGCGGCGTGCGGCTGGCCGACGCGGGCCCGGACCACGGGCACGAAGACGCACCGGACCCGCGCTGGGCCGGCCTGAAGCAGTTCAACGACCAAACAACGCGGCGCGCCGGCGCCATCGACCTACAGGAGGGCTGACGTGGCCGTTCCCAAGCGGAGAATGTCCCGCAGCAACACCCGATCACGACGCTCGAACTGGAAGGCCACCGCGCCTGCGCTGGTGAGCTGCCCGCAGTGCCACGAGCCCAAGCTGTCGCACGTGGCCTGCCCGACCTGCGGCACGTACCGGCGCCGTCAGGTCCTCAACCCGTCCTGAGCGGGGCGCGATGGGCGTCGTGAGCCAGGCCTGGGACGGGGACAACGCCGGACGGGATCCTGCCGAACTCCGGCATGCGCTCGGCGCTCCCATCATGCCCAAGTCGCTGGAGCGCGCGCTGACGCACCGCTCCTACGCGTACGAGAACTCCAACCCGCCCACCAACGAGCGGCTGGAGTTCCTCGGTGACTCGGTTCTCGGGCTGGTCGTCACCGACACGCTGTTCCGCGGCTACCCGAACCTGCCCGAGGGACAGCTGGCCAAGCTGCGCGCGGCCGTGGTCCAGATGAGTGCCCTGGCCGAGGTGGCGGCCCGGGAGCTGAGCCTGGGCTCCTACATCAAGCTGGGCCGGGGCGAGGAGGTGACCGGTGGCCGGAAGAAGCCCTCGATCCTCGCCGACACGCTGGAGGCGATCATCGGGGCGGTCTACATCGACTGCGGCCTGACCGAGGCCAGCGCGCTGGTCCACCGCCTGTTCGACCCGGTCATCGCCAACGCGGCCGAGCTGGGCGCCGGCCTGGACTGGAAGACGTCGCTGCAGGAGCTGACCGCGGCCCATATGCTCGGGGTACCCGACTACCAGGTCGAGGAGAGCGGGCCGGACCACCAGAAGTCGTTCCGGGCCGTGGTCCGGATCGCCGGGCGGGAGCGCGGCTCCGGCGAGGGCCGGACCAAGAAGGCGGCCGAGCAGCACGCGGCCGAGACGGCCTGGAAGGCGATCAGCGCGGAATCCTCGGGCCCGCGGCCCGGCGGCGGCGACCAGGCCGACGGCGACGAAGAGGCGCCCGGTCGCTGAGGTCATGCCCGAACTACCCGAAGTCGAGACCGTCCGGCGCGGACTGGAGCATCACGTCGCCGGCCGCGCCATCGAGACCGTCCGCGTCCTGCACCCGCGCGCCGTGCGCCGGCATCTGGCGGGGCCGGCCGACTTCGAGGCCGCGCTGGCCGGGCTCAGCCCGGACGGCGTCAAGCGCCGCGGCAAGTACCTGTGGCTGTCGGTGGGCGAGGACGCCCTGCTCGCGCACCTGGGCATGAGCGGGCAGCTCCTCGTCGGCGAGCCCGGCCGGCCGGCCTCCCCGCACGTGCGGATCTGGTTCACCTTCGCCGATTCCGGTCCTGATCTGCGCTTTACCGACCAGCGGACGTTCGGCCACATGTGCGTGGTGCGGGGCGGAGCCGAACTCCCCGCCCTGATCGCGCACATTGCCCCCGACCCGTTCGACCCGGCCTTCGAGCCCGCCGCGGTGGCCCAGCGGCTGCGCACGCGGCACACCGGGGTCAAGCGCGCCCTGCTCGATCAGTCGCTGATCAGCGGTGTCGGCAACATCTACGCCGACGAGGCGCTGTGGCGGGCCGGCCTGCACTGGGCCCGCGCCACGGAAACCCTGAACGGCCCGGAGGTCAGCCGCCTCCTGGCGGCAGTGCGCGAGGTCCTCGGCGAGGCGCTGACCGCCGGGGGGACCAGCTTCGACAGCCTGTACGTCAACGTCAACGGGGAGAGCGGCTACTTCGACCGGTCACTCGCGGTATACGGGCGGGAGGGCCTGCCGTGCCGCAGGTGCGGCGCGCCGGTCCGGCGCGACCCGTTCATGAACCGGTCCGCCTACAGCTGCCCGAAGTGCCAGCCCCGGCCACAGGGCCCCCGCCGGGCTCGCTGGTGAGCTGGTTAAAACCCCTTGTTGCGGGTGATACGGTAGATAACCGGGTCCGGAAGGGCCCTCAACTTGACCAGCAAACGCCTGGGTGGGAAACTAGGAACCGTTGATTGCGCGCGCGAGTACGCGTGTGTTAAGTATGTGCCCACTCTGGTCACTCAGCGTGGAGGACCTTTAGCAATGGCGAAGGCTCTATTCGGCCACGTCGGCGGTCCCGATCCCCGCATGGTTTCCGAGATGCGCCGCCTCCAGCAGCGAGTACGGGACCTGGAAGCCGAGCTTGTCCGGCTCCAGGAAGAGAACGACTCGCTCACGGTAGAGGCTGCCCGCCCGGACGACATGCTGGTGCCGGACCGCGAACCCGCGCTCGCCTGAGCGCTGGCCGCGAGGAAAAAGACAAAGGACAAAGACGAACCAGGGGCGTCCGTAACGGCGCCCCTCTTCGTTGTTATCGCCTCGTGATAGGCGGTATTGCCCCCGGGGGGACGACCCCCCGGGATCCCCCCGATCCTGGGGGGAAGCCTTTTCCCCCAGACCCCCTCGGCCCCCTCGGGCCCCCTCGGCCCAGTGGGCGGCCACGCCGGACCTTGCTGCAGTTCGCCGCTTCGGACACTGCGGGGCGGTAAGGTGCGTGGAGCGAGAGGAGGGGCTGCACGTGTACCTGAAGAGCCTCACCCTGCGCGGTTTCAAGTCGTTCGCCTCCGCCACCAGCCTGCGGCTCGAGCCGGGTATCACCTGCGTGGTCGGCCCGAACGGCTCCGGCAAGTCCAACATCGTCGACGCCTTGTCCTGGGTCATGGGCGAGCAGGGCGTCAAGTCGCTGCGCGGCGGGAAGATGGAGGACGTCGTCTTCGCCGGCACCACCTCCCGGCCGCCGCTGGGCCGGGCCGAGGTGACGCTCACCATCGACAACAGCGACGGTGCCCTGCCCATCGAGTACGCCGAAGTCACGATCAGCCGCCTGATGTTCCGGTCCGGGCAGAGTGAGTACGCCATCAATGGCGACCACTGCCGCCTGCTCGACGTGCAGGAGCTGCTGTCCGACTCGGGCATGGGCCGCGAGATGCACGTGATCGTCGGCCAGGGCCAGCTCGACGACATCCTGCACGCCGGCCCCGAGGCCCGCCGCGCCCTGATCGAGGAAGCCGCCGGGGTGCTCAAGCACCGCAGGCGCAAGGAGAAGGCGCTGCGCAAGCTCGAGGCGATGCAGGCCAACCTCACCCGTCTGGTCGACCTCACGGCCGAGCTGAGCCGCCGGCTCAAGCCGCTCGGCCGGCAGGCCGAGATGGCCAGGAAGGCGGCCGTCATCCAGGCCGAGCTGCGGGATGCCCGGCTGCGGCTGCTCGCCGACGACTACGTGACGCTGGCCGCGGAACTGCAGCGCGACGAGGCGGACGAGGCGGCCGCCGTGGCCCGGCGCGCCGCCCTGGAACAGGAGCTGGCCCAGGCCCGGCGGCAGGAGACCAGCCTTGATCAGGCCGCACAGCAGGCCGCGGCCACCCTGGCCCGGGCGCAGGAAACCTGGTTCGCGCTCTCCACGCTGGCCGAGCGGCTGCGCGGGACCCAGCACCTGGCCGCGCAGCGGCACAGCCTGCTGACCGAGCAGCCCGACCCGGAGCGTCCCGGCCGCGACCCCGACGAGCTGGACCGCCAGGCCACCGAGCTGCGCGACGAAGAACACGAACTGACCGCCCGGCTCGAGGCGGGCCGCAAGCTCCTGTCCGCGGCGGCCGCCGAACGCGCCGCGGCCGAGGCCGAGCTCACCGCGGCCGAACGCCGGATCGCCGAGGGCGCCAGGGCCGCGGCGGCCCGGGCCGGCCAGCTGGCCCGGCTGCGCGAACAGGCCGGCGCCGCCGCCAGCCGCTGCGCCGCCGCCCAGGAGGAACTGGACCGGCTGGCCGGCTCCGCGGCGGCGGCCCGGGAGCGGGCCGAGCTCACGCAGCAGGAGTACGACCAGGTGCGCGCCGTGACCGGCGGCGGAGACGACGACCGTAGCGAGCTGGCCGCCGTTCACGAGCAGGCCGCCCGCACCCTTTCTGACTATGCCGAACGAACCGTGGTGGCACGCACCGCCGAACGGGGAGCAGCCAGCGAACTGGCCGCCCGGCACGCGCGGGCCGACGCGCTGGCCGAAGCCGCGCGCCGGGGCGCCGATGCCTCCGCGGCCCTGCTCGCCGACCCGGGCCGCTTCGGCGGCGTACTCGGCCCGTTCGCCGAGCGGCTGGCGGTGGCCGAGGGCTATGAGGTGGCCATCGCCGCCGCCCTGGGCGCCGCGGCCGACGCGGTCGCGGTGGCCGGCCTGGACGCCGCGGCCGAGATCCTGGCCATCCTCCGCCGGGACGACGCGGGCCGCGCCGGCCTGGTCATCGCCGCCGCCTCCGCCGATGCCTCCGAAGAACCCCCCGCACCCCCAGCCGTCGCGCAGGGCCCGGGACCGTTCCCGGCCGCCGCACTAGTGCGAGCACCAGACGGGCTGAAGTCAGTTGCGGCGGGCCTGCTCCTCGACGTGGTGGTCGCCCATGACCTGGCGCAGGCACGCCGGATCGTTAGGGAAAATCCCCGTCTTAAGGCCGTGACCAGGGCCGGTGACCTGCTCGGCCCGCACTGGGCCCAGGGCGGTGGCGAGCGGCCGCGGAGCCTGCTCGAGCTGCGCGCCGCGGCGGACGAGGCGGCGGCGGGACTGGCCGAAGCCGAGCAGCGGTGCGAGGCGGCGGCGCGCGAGCTGGCGATCGCGGCCGAGGCCGAGGAGGCCGCGCGGCAGGCGGTGACGGAGCTGCAGGCCCGCAGGCAGGAGGCCGACGCGGCGGCGGCGGAGATCTCCGGGCGGCTCGGCCGGCTGGCCGGCGCGGCCCGGGCCGCGCGGGAGGAGGCCGACCGGCTCGACGGCACGATCGAGGCGGCCCGCCTCGCGGCCAGCCACGGCCTGGCCGCTCTGGCCCGGCTCCGGCAGGACCTCGCGGCGGCCCAGGAGGCCGCCGATGAGCCCGCCGAGCCGGAGGAGGCCGCCTACCTCAGGGAGGATCTCGCCGAGCGCTGCACCGCGGCCCGCGACGCCGAGATGGAGGCCCGTCTCGAGGTCCGCACCGCCGAGGAGCGGCTACGGGCGATCGGCGGCCGGGCCGACTCGCTGGCCGCGGCCGCGGCCGCCGAGCGGCAGGCGCGTGAGCGGGCGGCGCAGCGCCGCACCCGGCGCGCTGCCCAGGCCGCCGTGGCCCGCGCCGTCGCGCTGGGCGCGCGGTACGCGGTCGAGGCCGCCGAGCGGTCGGTGACGGCGGCCCAGGCCCGCCGCGCCGAGGCGGAGGCGGCCAGCGCGGGCGGCGCCGGCGAGCTGAAGGCCGTCCGGGCCCGGGTCCGCGATCTGGCCGCCGACCTGGACACCGTGGTGAACACGGCCCACGGCACCGAGATGGCCCGCACCGAGCACCGGCTGCGTCTGGTCCAGCTGTCCGAGCACGCGCTGGAGGAGTTCGGCCTCGAGACCGGCACCTTGGTGGCCGAATACGGCCCGGAGGCCCCGGTGCCGGTCCCCGGTGACGAGGCGGCCCCACCGATCACTGGGCCGATCACTGGGCCGATCACTGGGCCGATCACTGAGCCAATCACCGGGCCGATCACTGGCCCGTCCCGCTACGACCGGGCCGAGATCGAGCGGCGGGCCGCCGACGCCCAGCGCCAGCTCGACCGGCTCGGCAAGGTCAACCCGCTGGCCCTGGAGGAGTACGCCGCGCTGACCGAACGCCACACGTTCCTCGCCGCCCAGCTGGACGACCTGCGCAAGACCCGGCGCGACCTGCTCACCGTGGTCAAGGAGGTCGACGACCGGGTGCAGGAGGTGTTCGCGTCCGCGTACGCTGACACCGCCCGCGAGTTCGAGCAGCTGTTCTCCCGGCTGTTCCCCGGTGGCCAGGGCAACCTGGTCCTCACCGAGCCGGACGACATGCTGGCCACCGGGATCGAGATCGAGGCCCGGCCGCCGGGCAAGAAGGTCAAGCGGCTCTCGCTGCTGTCCGGCGGGGAGCGGTCGCTGACCGCCATCGCCTACCTGTTCGCGATCTTCATGGCCCGCCCGTCGCCCTTCTACGTGCTGGACGAGGTCGAGGCGGCCCTGGACGACACCAACCTGCAGCGCCTGCTCGGCGTCTTCGAGGAGCTGCGGGAGAGTTCCCAGCTCATCGTCATCACCCACCAGCGGCGCACGATGGAAGCGGCCGACGCCCTGTACGGCATCACGATGCGCGGCGACGGCGTCTCCACCGTGATCAGCCAGCAGCTTGCCACGCGGCAGCCCGCCTGAGCCCGGGCCCCCTGAGTTACCGGGCCCCGTGGCCGGCCAGCCCCAGGGCGGCCATGCGGCCGGAATGCGCGTCGGTGAGCTTGGCGAACATCCGGCCGATCTTGCCGAGCTGCGCCGGGTCGCCGCCGACCAGCAGGCGGGCCAGCGCCTCGCGTTCCGCGGCTATCCGCTGGGCCTGGCCGAGCGCCTCGCCTACCAGGCGGCGGGACCACAGCGCCAGCCGGCCGGCGACCGAGGGGTCGGCCGTGATCGCCTCGCGCACCCGGGCGATGACGAAATCGGCGTGGCCGGTGTCGGCCAGCACCTCGGACACGAGGGCCTGGGTCGGCGGGTCGAGCAGGTCCGCGACCGTGCGGTAGAAGTCGGCCGAGATGCCGTCGCCAACATAGGCCTTGACCAGCCCTTCGAGCCAGTCGGCGGGCCGGGTCCGGGCGTGGAACGCGTCCAGCGCCTGCACGAACGGCTGCATGGCGGTGCTCGGTTCGACGTTGAGCTCCTCGAGCCGGCGCAGCAGCCGGCGGAAGTGGCCGTACTCGGCCACGGCCATCTCGGCCAGGGCCATCTTGTCGGCCAGGGACACCGCGATGGCCGCGTCGTCGGTCAGCCGGAAGAAGCCGCTCAGCGTCGCGTAGGCGAGCATCCCGAGCAGGTCGACCACGCCGTCTGCATGCTCACTGCCCTGGTGCAGCTCGGTCTCTGTCACCGGTGGCCCGGGGCGTGAGCGTCCAGCATGTCCTGGAGTATATGCCCGGGTCCCGGCCGGTACTATTGGCGAGGCAGAAGGAGGCCGATGGCAAAGCGCAGTACCGTCCTGAAGGGTTCCCCTGTCTTCTGGCTGTTCCTGAAGTTCGTTCTGCTCGGCCCGGCGCTGCGGCTGCTGTTCCGGCCCAAGGTCACCGGCCTGGAGTACATCCCGCGCGAGGGCGGCGCCATCATCGCGTCCAATCACATGTCCTTCCTGGACGGGATGCTGCTGCCGCTGGTGGTCCCGCACCGCCGGGTCATGTACCTGACCAAGGTCAAGTACATCGACAAGCCGGTGCTGCGCTGGTTCCTGACCGGGGCCGGCGTCATACCGGTCGCGACCGACGACGCGGGCACGGCCCGGGGCACGGTGGCGGCGGCGGTCGAGGCCGTGCACGACGGCCGGCTCGTCGGGATCTTCCCCGAGGGGACGCGCTCGCCGGACGGCCGGCTGCACCGGGGGAAGACCGGGGTGGCCAGGATCGCGCTCGAATCGGGCGCGCCGGTGGTCCCGGCCGGGATCATCGGCACCGATCGCGCCTTCCCGCGCGGGGCCAAGCTGCCCCGCCCGCACGCGGTACGCATCGCGTTCGGGCCGCCGGTCAGGTTCGCCGTTCCCGGCGTCGAGGCGAAGGACCCATCGCTGAACCGGGCCGTCACCGACCAGGTGATGGCGGCCATCCGCCTGCTGTCCGGGCAGGAACCCGCCCAGGTCACCCCCGCGGCCTGAGTGGACTGGGTCACCAGCTCACGGCTGTTCAGGAGGGGACTTTAGGCCCTGGAACCACCTCCGCCCCACGCCCACGATTCTTCTTAGACCGTCTGGGTCGTTTCCTGGAGGTCCGTGGGGTGGACGATGACGTCACATTCACGACCGCGATGTCGGTGAGCGCGGGCCTGTCGTGGTGATGGTACCGGCGATGTTTGGGGTGATATGAATGTCCTGGAAAGCTCTGAGGTGATACGAGATGGTCGCTGACCTCAAGGAAGTCCGTCAGCCATCTCCGAGCCAGCGGGGGCGAGGCGGGACTACGGCCTGGATCCTTCAAGTCGTCTTCGGCGTGCTGCTGATGGGTGCTGCTCCGATGCCGATCACCGACCCTCCTCCTGCTAGGAGTCAGCATGGACGCTGAATTCTTCCGGACCTGGATAACGTGTGCCGCCGAGGTCATCCAGGCCAACCGCGACCACCTGACCCAGCTGGACGCGGCGATCGGCGACGCCGATCACGGCATCAACCTGGACCGCGGCTTCACCGCGGTGCTGCGTACCCTGGACGCCCAGAATCCGGGAGTGGCAGCCGCCGCGACGCCCGGAAGGATCCTGGCCGTCACCGGCGCCACCATCATCTCCGAGGTGGGCGGGGCCGCCGGGCCGCTGTACGGCACGGCCTTCCGCCGGGCCGGGAAAGCCCTGGGCAAGGCGGCCGACGTGGACCTGCCCGCGCTGTCGGCCGCGCTGGAGGCGGCGCTGACGGGGGTGCAGGAACTCGGCGCCGCCCGCGAGGGCGACAAGACCATGGTCGACGCGCTCGCGGCGGCGACCAAGGTCTTCCGCCACGCGCTCGCGGCGGGGGCGTCCCAGGACGACGCGCTGTCCATGCTCGCGGCCGCCGCCTCGGCCGCCGCGGTCGCCACCATTCCCATGCAGGCGCTGAAGGGCCGGGCCAGCTACCTGGGCCCGCGCAGCGTGGGACATGAGGACCCCGGTGCCGCCTCGGCCGCGCTCATCCTCGGCGCCCTGCGGGACGCCGCCCGGACCGCGCCGATGACCGTGCCCGGCCGGACTATCAGGTGAGCGCGGACAAGATGACGCCGCTGCGGCCCGCGCCGAGGTCGCGGGAGATGGCGTGGGCGGCCTCGGTGACCTGGCGGGCCAGGTCACCGAGGGTGCCGGGGGCGAGCAGCCGGCCGGCCGCGCCGACCACGCCGATCGCGCCGGCCACCACGCTGTCCCGGGACACGATGGGGGCCGCGATCCCGGCGTCACCCACGGTGGCTTCCTGGTCTTCGACCGCGTAGCCGTGCTGGCGGACCTGGGCCAGGGCCCGGCCCAGCGCGGCCCGGGTGGTCTTGGTCTTGCCGGTCAGCGGGGCCAGGTCGGCGGCCAGCGCCCGGGTGCGCTGCGCGTCGGGCAGCCAGGCCACGATCGCGTGGCCGAGCGCGCAGGCGTGCCACGGGATCGCCGCGCCGACCTCGAGGATCTGCACCGTGTTGTCCGGCCGGAACACGTGGTGCAGCACGATCACCCGGGATCCGGACAAGGTGGCCACCCAGACCGCCTCGCCGGCCTGGGCGGCCAGCGCCTCGGCCCACCGCATCGACCGCGCGCGCAGCTCCGATCCGTCCAGGTAGGCGTTGCCGAGCTGCAGCACGCCCGGCCCCAGGCTGTACTTGCCCGTGTCGGGATCCTGCGCCACCAGGTCGTGGGACTCCAGGGTGCGCAGCAGCCCGTGCACCGTCGGCTTGGCCAGCCCGACTCGTTCGGCGATCTCGGTCACCCCCAGCCGCGGCGTCCCCGACCCCAGCACCCCCAGGATCTGCGCCGCGCGCTGCACTGACTGGATCATGACTCTCTTTCAGCCAAACCGAAAAGGCAGTTACAGGGATACCACGTAAACGCTCACTCGGCTTTATCCAGTCAAAGGTGCGTTCGACCGCCCGATGCCAGTTCTCGTATTCGACGGCGCGGCGCTCGGCATTCATGGTCGGCAGCCACTGCGCCGCGCGATGCCAGTTACGGCGCAGCACCTCCAGGTCGGGCCAGTAGCCGGCGGCCAGGCCGGCGGCGTACGCGGCTCCGAGCGAGACGGTCTCGATGGCCATCGGCCGCATGATGGGAATGTTGAGGACGTCCGCGATGAACTGCATGAGGAGGTTGTCGGCGGTCATGCCGCCGTCTACTTTGAGCGCCTTCAGCGCGAGCCCGGTGTCGGCGTTCATCGCGTCCACGACCTCCCGGGTCTGCCAGCCCGTCGCCTCGAGGACCGCGCGGGCCAGGTGACCCTTGGTGACATATGAGGTCAGGCCCACGATGACGCCACGGGCCTCGTTGCGCCAGTGCGGCGCGAACAAGCCGGAAAACGCCGGGACGATGTAGCAGCCGCCGTTGTCATCGACCGAACGCGCGAGCGTCTCTATCTCTGCCGCCGTGCCGATCAGCCCGAGCCCGTCGCGGAACCACTGCACGAGGGCGCCGGTGATGGCGATCGAGCCTTCCAGGGCGTACACGGCGGGCTCGTTGCCGATCTTGTAGCCGACGGTGGTGAGCAGGCCGTGCGTCGAGCGGATCAGCTCGTGGCCGGTGTTGAGGAGCAAGAAGCTGCCCGTGCCATACGTGCACTTGGCCTCTCCCTGGGAGAAACAGGTCTGCCCGAACAGCGCGGCTTGCTGGTCGCCCAGCGCGGCCGAGATGCGCACGCCGGGCAGGACCCGCCGGGCCAGGCCGTATGTCTCGGCCGATGGGCGAATCTCCGGGAGCATCTGGCGTGGCACGCCGAAGATGGCCAGCAGCTCGTCGTGCCAGTTCAGGGTCGTGAGGTCCATCAGGAGGGTACGGCTGGCGTTGGTGACGTCGGTGATGTGCGCGCCGCCGTCAGGGCCGCCGGTAAGGTTCCAGATCAGCCAGCTCTCGATGGTTCCGAACAGCACGTCGCCGCGTTCGGCGCGCTCGCGCAGGCCCGGGGTGTGGTCCAGTAGCCAGCGCACCTTCGGGGCGGAGAAGTACGTGGCCGGCGGCAAGCCGCAGCGCTCACGCACGATCCGTCCCTCGGTGCCGCGGGACAGCTCGTCGACGAGGGCGTCGGTACGGGTGTCCTGCCACACGACAGCCCGGCCGGCCGGCCGTCCGGTGTGGCGGTCCCACAGCACGGTGGTTTCCCGCTGGTTGGCAAGGCCAAGCGCGACGACCTGGTCGGTGGTGGCTCCGGCTTGGGCGAGGGCCTCAGGCGCGATGCGTTCGAGGTTGTGCCAGATCTCGACCGGGTCGTGCTCGACCCACCCCGGCTTGGGAAAGTACTGCTTGTGCTCACGCTGCGTAACCGCGACCAGCCGCCCGCCATGGTCGAACAGGATGCATCGGGTCGAGCTAGTGCCCTGGTCCACGGCCATCACGTAGCGTTCCACCACCCCGTTCCCACCTCCTTGTGCGGAAGGCGGACCTCACCAGCGGGAGACCCCAAGGTCGCGGGAAACCGCGCGCGCCGCGTCGCGCACGTAGGTGACGAGCGTCGCCTTCGGCTGTCCCTTGCCGTCGCAGACGCGCTCGACGGCCCCGGATATCCCTATGGCTCCGACCATGAGTCCGCCGTGACCGCGAATAGGCAATGCCACGCTCGCTTCACCGACGGTCATCTCCTCCACCTCGGCGGCCCAGCCGGCCTCACGCACCTCGGCCAGCGCGCGGGCGAGCGCCTTAGCTGACGTTATCGTACGCCGGGTGTATGGCTCCAGCAGGTCCGCTCTGAGCGCGGCCGCGGCGTTCGCGTCGTAGGCCAGCAGTACCTTGCCAAGCGCGCTGGCGTGCAGCGGCAGCAGTGCGCCGACGTCCAGCGTCTGCAGCGTGTCATCGGGCCGGAAGACATGGTGGACGACGAGCACCTGGCCCTCGAGCAGGGTGCCAAGCCGCACCGCCTCGCCGCTGCGGGCTGCGAGCGCATCCGCCCAGTTGATCGCGCGCGATCGCAACTCGTTGACGTCAAGGTAACTGGTGCCCAGGTGAAGCAGCCACGCCCCAAGCTGGTACTTGCCGGTCTCGTTATCCTGCTCGACAAAGCCCACGCCCTGGAGCGTCCGCAAGATGCCGTGGGCGGTGCCGCGGGCCAGGCCGAGCGAATCGGCGATCTCGCTGACCCCCAGCCGCCTGGAGCCGTCGGCCAGCAGCCGGAGGATCGCAGCCGCACGCTCGATTGACTGAATCGGGCCGGGCATGCGTGGAACCCTACCGTCGTCGGCCTGCGCTCGACAATGCAGGCGCCGCCGTACCGCGATTCGGCAATGTCGGCACTGGTTTGTTGACGCCGGTAGCCTGGCGGCTTAGCGTCCTAGCAGCCGTGACTAAGGCCACACGCCCTCCGTGTGACCATCCATGTCTGGTGTCCGCACCCGGTCGGGCTGTCGTCAACGAGGGAGCCAGATGGACGCTGAAGTCTTCCGGGCCTGGATAACGTGTGCCGCCGAGGTCATCGAGGCCAACCGCGACCACCTGACCCAGCTGGACGCGGCGATCGGCGACGCCGATCACGGCATCAACCTGGACCGCGGCTTCACCGCGGTGCTCGGCGCGCTGAACGCTCGCAACGGGGCCGTGGTGCACATGACGCCCGGACGGATCCTGACCGTCACCGGCAGCACGATTGTCTCGGAAGTGGGGGGCGCGGCCGGGCCGCTGTACGGCACGGCCTTCCGCCGGGCCGGGCAGACGCTCGGCGCCGCCACCGACGTGGATCTGCCCGCGCTGTCGGCGGCGCTGGAGGCGGCGCTGGCGGGGGTGCAGCGGCTGGGAGCCGCCCGCGAGGGCGACAAGACCATGGTCGACGCGCTCCAGGCGGCGACCAGGGCCTTCAGCCAGGCGATCGCGGCCGGAGCATCGCAGGACGACGCCCTGTCCGTGCTCGCGGCCGCCGCCTCGGCCGCCGCGGTCGCCACCATTCCCATGCAGGCGCTGAAGGGCCGGGCCAGCCATCTGGGCCCGCGCAGTGTCGGCCACGAGGACCCCGGCGCCGCCTCGACGGCGCTCATCCTCGGCGCCCTGCGGGACGCCGCCCGGGCGCCGACCGCACCTGGCCGGTACCGCGGGCGAGCGTGAGTCATCGTGGCGGCCTGGGCCCGAAGGCCCCCAAAGGCCCACGGATCCTCAGGTGAGCGCGGACAAGATGACGCCGCTGCGGCCCGCGCCGAGGTCGCGGGAGATGGCGTGGGCGGCCTCGGTGACCTGGCGGGCCAGGTCACCGAGGGTGCCGGGGGCGAGCAGCCGGCCGGCCGCGCCGACCACGCCGATCGCGCCGGCCACCACGCTGTCCCGGGACACGATGGGGGCCGCGATCCCGGCGTCACCCACGGTGGCTTCCTGGTCTTCGACCGCGTAGCCGTGCTGGCGGACCTGGGCCAGGGCCCGGCCCAGCGCGGCCCGGGTGGTCTTGGTCTTGCCGGTCAGCGGGGCCAGGTCGGCGGCCAGCGCCCGGGTGCGCTGCGCGTCGGGCAGCCAGGCCACGATCGCGTGGCCGAGCGCGCAGGCGTGCCACGGGATCGCCGCGCCGACCTCGAGGATCTGCACCGTGTTGTCCGGCCGGAACACGTGGTGCAGCACGATCACCCGGGATCCGGACAAGGTGGCCACCCAGACCGCCTCGCCGGCCTGGGCGGCCAGCGCCTCGGCCCACCGCATCGACCGCGCGCGCAGCTCCGATCCGTCCAGGTAGGCGTTGCCGAGCTGCAGCACGCCCGGCCCCAGGCTGTACTTGCCCGTGTCGGGATCCTGCGCCACCAGGTCGTGGGACTCCAGGGTGCGCAGCAGCCCGTGCACCGTCGGCTTGGCCAGCCCGACTCGTTCGGCGATCTCGGTCACCCCCAGCCGCGGCGTCCCCGACCCCAGCACCCCCAGGATCTGCGCCGCGCGCTGCACTGACTGGATCATGTCGCCTCTTCAGCCATACCGAACACTGTTCAGGCCGCGGCCCGCCGCGGCCTACGCCAGCACCGGACCGAGCCGGCCGGCCTCGGACACTCCGCGAACCTCGCCGCGCAGGCCGACGGTGGGCCGGAAATCCAGCTCCTGACCTTCGGGTTCACCAGGCCGTTCGCAGAAGTGTCACGTTCGCGTTCCATGATCGGGAAAGCCAGCCGTCCCTCTTGACCGGCCATGGTGCCAGGTTTATGTTTCATGAAACGGCGTTCGGCGATGTCAAACACGTTAAACAATACCGTACGCCGGAGGAGGTGAGAAGCCCGGGCCCGCGCGGGTGCTGGGCGCGACCAGACCAATCATGGCCGCGTGGTTTCGGTGCACGCGGGCCGTACCGCATGCACAAGGAGCAAGAAGGGTTAGGAGGGTAGAAGTGGCTACCATAACTCCCTTGCGGGGAGAAGGCCGCACGGTCGGGCGCATCGCCGGCACGTGGGGCGAGTGCCTGGCGGAGTTCTTCGGAACGTTCGTCCTTATCGTTCTCGGTGACGGTGTGGTGGCGATGGCGGTGGCAGCCCTGCCCGGCTCAGGACGCACATCGGGTCCCACGGTCATCTTCGATGCGGCCGGCGACTGGCTGCTGATCACGTTCGGGTGGGCCTTCGCCGTCTGCATGGGGATCTACGTGGCAGGCGGCGTGAGCGGTGCTCACATCAACCCGGCGGTCACGGTGGCGCTGGCCGTCCGGCGCAAGTTCCCGTGGGCTAAAGTCGGTCCTTACGTCATCGCGCAGGTGGTGGGCGCGTTCGTCGCGGCCGCCCTGCTTTTCCTCATTTACCACCAGGCCATCAACGCGTTCAACTTTGCGGCGCGCACCCCGAAGAGCTCGGGCCAGGCGCTGGCGACGTACTCGATCTTCGCCACGTTCCCGGCCAAGTACTACGCCGGGTCGACCATCTGGCCGCTAGTCGATGAAATTGTCGGCACGATGTTCCTGCTCATCTTCGTAGTGGCCATCACCGACGACAGGAACTCGCTGCCCGGGTCGAACATGGCCGGGCTGATCGTCGGCTTCGCGGTGTTCGCGGTCGGCACGTCCCTCGGCGCCAACACCGGATACGCCATCAACCCGGCCCGTGACTTCGGGCCCCGGCTCTTCGCCTACTTCGCGGGGTGGGGAAAGGTGGCCCTGCCCGGGACATACAATGCGCCCGGATTCCACTTCAGCAATTACTTCTGGATCCCGATAGTGGGGCCGCTGATCGGGGGCATCATCGGCGTCCTCCTCTACGACTTCTTCATCGGCGACGTCCTGCACGCGAGGCTGAAGGCCCAGGCCGCCGGCGTCTCGGAGGAAGTCCCCATCGGCCGGGAAGGCCCGGCCCACGAGACCGGCGAGGTCGCCTGACCGTCAGGCCCGATGGGCCACCGGAAGGGTGCCGCGCGCCAGTTCGGTGGCCCATCACCGCCCAGAACCAGCCGGAAGCTAAGCCAGGGCAGAGGAGGCCCAGATGAAGAAGCTCATTAACGACCCAGCCGACGTCGTCAAGGAGGCGCTGCAGGGCGTCGCCCTGGCGCACGCGGGCCGGGTGCGGGTCATGACCGATCCCAACGTCGTGGTCCGGGTGGATGCGCCGGTGGCGGGCAAGGTCGGCCTGGTATCCGGCGGCGGGTCGGGGCACGAGCCCATGCACGGCGGTTTCGTCGGCCCGGGCATGCTCGACGCGGCCTGTCCCGGCGAGGTGTTCACCTCGCCCACCCCCGACCAGATGCTGGTCGCCACCAAGGCGGTCGACGGCGGCGCCGGGGTGGTGCACATCGTGAAGAACTACACCGGCGACATCCTGAACTTCGAGATGGCGGCGGACCTGGCCCGGGAGGAGGGCATCGCGATCGAGTCGGTCGTGATCGACGACGACGTGGCCGTCCAGGACAGCCTGTACACCGCGGGCCGCCGCGGCGTCGGGACCACCGTGCTGGCCGAGAAGATCTGCGGGGCCGCGGCCGAGCAGCGCAGGTCGCTGGCGGAGGTGGCCGACCTGTGCCGCAAGGTGAACGCCAACGGCCGCAGCATGGGCATGGCGCTCACCTCGTGCACCGTGCCGGCGGCGGGCAAGCCCACCTTCGAGCTCGGCGAGATGGAGATGGAGATCGGCATCGGCATCCACGGCGAGCCGGGGCGGGAGCGCAAGGTGGTCGCGCCCGTGCACGAGGTCGTGGAGATGCTCGCCACGCCCATCGTGGACGACCTGCCGTTCGCCGCGGGCGACCGCGTCCTGGCCTTCGTCAACGGCATGGGCGGGACGCCGCTGATCGAACTCTATATCGTCTACTACGAGCTGCACAAGTTCCTGTCCGGCCGCGGCATCGAGATCAGCAGGAACCTCATCGGGCCGTATATCACGTCGCTGGAGATGCAGGGCTGCTCGATCACGCTGCTGAAACTCGACGACGACCTGACCGCGCTGTGGGACGCGCCGGTCAACACGCCGGGCCTGCGGTGGGGTGCTTAGGTGCCCTTCTCCTACGGCCAGGTCGACGGCTGGGTCAGGACGTTCGCCGCGGCGATCGCGGAGAACAAGGAGTACCTGACCGAGCTGGACTCCGCCATCGGCGACGCGGATCACGGCATCAACATGAACCGCGGGATGCAGGCGGTGCTCGCGAAGCTGGAGGGGGGCGACCAAGGGGTCCAGGCCGACGTCGGCGCTCTGCTGAAGACCGTCGGCATGACCCTGGTCTCCACCGTCGGCGGGGCGAGCGGCCCGCTGTACGGCACCCTGTTCCTCCAGATGGGCTCCTCGGCGGCGGGCAAGCCGGAGCTGTCGGAGGAGGACTGGGCGGACGCGCTGGCGGCCGGGCTGGCCGGTGTGCAGCGCCGGGGCAAGGCCGAGCTCGGCGACAAGACCATGATCGACGCCCTGGTGCCCGCGGTGGAGGCCCTGCGGTCCTCGCTGGCCGGCGGCGCCACCGCGGGCGAGGCGCTGCACCGGTCGACCGAGGCCGCCCACGACGGCATGACCGCGACCATTCCGCTGGTGGCCCGCAAGGGGCGGGCCAGCTACCTGGGCGAGCGGAGCGCGAATCATCAAGACCCAGGGGCGACGTCGTCCTGGCTGCTCCTGCGTACAGCGGAGGAGACGCTCGCAGCCACGGAGAGCTAACAGCAGCAAGGCACGTGACAAAGGAGACACAGATGGCTGACTACGTAGGAGCGCTCGACCAGGGCACGACCTCGACCCGTTTCATGGTCTTTGACCACCACGGCCAGGTCGTGGCGGTTGACCAGAAGGAGCACGAGCAGATCTACCCGAAGCCGGGCTGGGTGGAGCACGACGCCAACGAGATCTGGGAACGCTGCCAGGAGGTCATCCAGGGAGCGCTGAGCAAGGCGGGCCTGTCGGCTTCGGACCTGGCGGCGGTCGGCATCACCAACCAGCGCGAGACCACGGTGGTCTGGGACCGGAACACCGGCGAGCCGGTGCACAACGCGATCGTCTGGCAGGACACCAGGACCGACCAGATCTGCAACGAGCTGGCGGCAGACGGCGGCCAGGACCGGTTCCGGGCCAAGGTCGGCCTGCCTATCGCGACCTACTTCTCCGGTCCGAAGGTCAAGTGGATCCTGGACAACGTCGAGGGAGCCCGGGCCCGGGCGGAGGCCGGCAACCTGGTCTTCGGCAACATCGACTCCTGGTGCATCTGGAACCTGACCGGCGGCACCAGCGGCGGCGTCCACGTGACCGACGTGACCAACGCCAGCCGCACCATGCTGATGGACCTGGCCACCCTGGCGTGGGACGACGAGATCCTGGCGATCATGGGCATCCCGAAGAGCATGCTCCCGGAGATCCGGTCCTCCAGCCAGGTCTACGGCGACGCGACCGGCACCGTGGCCGGCATACCGGTGGCCGGCGACCTCGGCGACCAGCAGGCGGCGCTGTTCGGCCAGACCTGCTTCTCGGTCGGCGAGGCCAAGAACACCTACGGCACCGGCAACTTCCTGCTGCTCAACACCGGTACCTCGCCCGTCCCGTCGAACAGCGGCCTGATCACCGGCGTCGGCTACAAGATCGGCGACCTGCCGGCCAGCTACATGCTCGAGGGGTCGATCGCCATCACCGGGGCCCTGGTCCAGTGGCTCCGCGACAACCTGAAGCTGATCTCCAGCGCCCCGGAGGTGGAGGCGCTGGCCCGGACCGTCGAGGACAACGGCGGCGTGTTCTTCGTGCCGGCCTTCTCCGGGCTGTTCGCGCCGTACTGGCGCAGCGATGCGCGCGGCGTGATCGCCGGGCTCACCCGGTACGTCAACGCCGGCCATCTCGCCCGCGCCGTGCTGGAAGCCACGGCCTGGCAGACCAAGGAAGTCGTCGACGCGATGAACGCCGACTCCGGCGTCGCCCTGACCTCGCTGAAGGTCGACGGCGGCATGGTCCATAATGATCTGCTGATGCAGTTCCAGGCGGACGTCCTCGGCGTGCCGGTGATCCGGCCGACGGTGGCGGAGACCACAGCGCTCGGCGCCGCCTACGCGGCGGGCCTGGCGGTGGGTTTCTGGCGCGAAATAGAGGATCTGCGGGCGAACTGGGGTATGGACAAGCAGTGGGAACCGCACATGGACCCCGCTACCCGAGACCGGGAGTATGCCCTGTGGAAGAAGGCCGTGACCCGCACGTTCGACTGGGTCGAGTAGAGGCCGCGGCGTCAGCCGCCGCCGAGTGCGAGGTCCTCGTCATCGGCGGCGGCTCCACCGGGGTCGCCGTGGCCAGGGACGCCGCCATGCGCGGCTTTTCCACCATCTTGGTGGAACGCGGTGACCTGGCCACCGGCACCACCGGCCGGTTTCACGGCCTGCTGCACTCCGGTGGCCGGTACGCCGTGAAGGACCCGCAGGCGGCGCGGGAATGCATCGCGGAGAACGCCGTGCTGCGCCGCATCGCGGCCGACTGCATCGAGGACACCGGCGGCCTGTTCGTCACCACGCCCATCGACAAACCCGACTACGCCGATCGCTTCATCGCCGCGTGCCGGGACACCGGGATCCCGGCCGAGGAGATCACGGTGGCCGAGGCGCTCCGGCGCGAACCCCGCCTGAACCCGCGGATCACCCGGGCCATCGTCGTGCCGGACGGCACGGTCGACGCCTGGAAGACGGTGTGGACCTGCGCCAGGTCGGCGGCCGAGCACGGCGCCAGGATCCTGCCCTACCACGAGGTCGTCGCCGTGACCAAGGACGGTGACCAGGTCACGGGCATCCTCGCACGCGGTCCGGACGGTGAGCAGGTGCAGATCCGGGCACAGATCACGGTGAACGCGGCCGGGGCCTGGGGTGGCCGCATCGCGGCCCTGGCCGGCTGCCGGGTCCAGATCAGCCCGGGCAAGGGGATCATGGTGGCCACCAACCACCGGCTGGTGCAGAGCGTGGTGAACCGGTGCGATATGCCGGCCGACGGCGACATCCTGGTGCCGATCAGGACGGTCAGCGTCATCGGGACCACCGACATCACGGTCGAGGACCCCGATAACTGGGAGATCACCCGCGCCGAGATAGACCAGATGCTCCAGTCGGGCGAGAACCTCGTGCCCGGGTTCGCCGCGGCCAGGATGCTGCGGGTCTGGGGCGGTGTCCGGCCGCTGTTCCAGGACGACGCGCCGGCCGAGACCAGGGACGTCACCCGGGCCCACGCCGTGCTCGATCACCGCCAGCGAGACGGCGTCGCCGCGTTCCTGACCATCACCGGAGGCAAGTTCTGCACCTTCCGGCTGATGGCGCAGGACACCGTCGACGCGGTGTGCACCGTGCTCGGCACCACGCGGGCCTGCCGGACCGCGGACGAGCCGCTGCCCGACTCGCAGGAGCGGCGTTTCTACCAGCTCGGCTCGCGGCTGGCCGAGCGCGAGGCAACGCTGACCGACGAGCAGGTGATCTGTGAATGCGAGCTGGTCCGCCGGGGCCGGCTCGAGGACGAGATGGGCCGCCGGTCGGCGCCGAGTTTGGATGACCTGCGCCGGGCCCTGCGCCTGGGCATGGGACCGTGCCAGGGCGGGTTCTGCATGTACCGGGCGGCCGGGATCCTGCACGAGCTCAAGCACCTGTCGGCGGACGAGGCCGACCAGGCGCTGGTGGCGTTCCTCGAAGAGCGATGGAAGGGGGTGTACCCGCTGTTGCACGGAGATCAGCTGCGGGAGGCCTGGCTGGACGACTGGATCTTCCAGGGCGTGCTGGACGTCGAGCACCTTCCGCGGGCCGCAACGGTCCAGCCGCGGGAGACGGCGACCGGGCGCGCCACGTGAACGACCAGCTCAGCGCGCCGGCGGTCGACGTCATCGTCCTCGGGGCCGGGATGGCCGGCCTGGTCGCCGCGGTCCGGCTGGCCGAGGCCGGGCTCCGCGTGACAACGGTAGCCAAGGGATACGGCTCGCTGCGGCTGTCCCCGGCCACCATCGACATCCTCGGCTACCGGCCCGACCCGGTGGACAGCCCGGCGCAGGCCCTGCCCGGCTTCGCGGCCGCGCACCCGGAGCACCCCTACGCGCGGATCAGCCCGGCCACGCTGGCCGAGGCCGTGCAGTGGCTCAAGGAGCACGTCGACGCCTACGCCTACGTCGGCGACCCCGACACGAACATGCTGCTGCCCACGGCGCTGGGCGTGCCCCGGCCGAGCGCGGTGGTGCCGGAGACCATGGCCGCCGGTGACCTGCGCAGTGCCGGGTCGCTGCTCATCGCCGGGATCGATGTGCTCAAGGACTTCCACCCGGCCCTGGTCGCCGAGAACCTGGAAGCGGCCACGGCCGCCCGGGGCCACGCGGTGAAAGCCAGGCCGGTGCTGCTGAACCCGCCGGCCAACGGCCAGGCCGACGTTGGTGCCCTGGCCCTGGCCCGGCGGCTCGAGGACGCGGCCTTCCTCCGGGCCGTGGCGGCCGAACTGCGCGCGGCCGTGGCCGGCGAGGAGGCAATCGGGCTGCCGGCGGTGCTCGGGCTGGATCAGGCCCGATCGGTCTGGACCGAGCTCCAGCAGGCCACCGGGCGGCCGGTGTTCGAGATACCCACCCCGGTCCCGCCGTCGGTGTCCGGCATGCGGCTGGCCCGGGTGCTGCAGGACCGGCTCCGCCGGGCGGGCGGACGGTTCGTGCTCGGCGCCGAGGGCGCCGGACCCGAGCTTCGCCACTCCGGACTGGCCGGCGTGCGGATCCGCGCGGCGGCCCGGGTGACGCCCCGGACCTGCCGCTGGGTGGTGCTCGCCACCGGCGGGCTGGGCGCCGGCGGGATCGAGGTCGACGTGTCGGGCACGGCCAGCGAGCGGGCCCTCGGGCTGCCCGTGCACGCGCCCGGCCCGGGCGAGGCCGGCTTCCTGCCCGGCTACCTCAGTGATCACCCGATGGAGACGGCGGGCCTGCGGGTCGACAGCAGCCTGCGCCCGGTCGGTCCGGACGGCGAGCCGGTCTATGAGAACGTGTACGCGGCCGGCGCGGTGATCGGCGGGGCCAGGCCGTGGCGGGAGAAGTCAGGGAACGGCATTAGCCTGTCCACCGGCTACCTGGCCGCTGAAGCGATCCTGAAGGAGGCCAGATGACGGCAGAGCGGGAATTCGACTTGATCCGCGACTCGCTCGACCACTGCGTCAAGTGCACGATCTGCGAGTCGGCGTGCCCGGTCGCGGCCGTCACCCCGATGTTCCCGGGGCCGAAGTACGTCGGCCCGCAGGCCGAGCGGTTCCGCGGCGCCGGGCCGTCGGTCGACGCCTCGCTCGACTACTGCTCCTCCTGCGGTATCTGCACCCTGGCCTGCCCGCAGGGCGTTCACGTGGCGGAGATCAACTCCCGGGCCCGGGCGGTGATGAAGAATCAGAAGGGCATGCCGCTGCGCGACCAGATAATCTCCCGGACGCCCGTGCAGGGCAGGCTCGGCACTCCGGTCGCCCCGCTGGCCAACTTCGCGCTGTCCAACCGGATCGCGCGGCTGCTGATCGAGAAGGTCGTCGGCGTCCACCGCAACGCCGCGGTGCCCAAGTTCGCCGGACATACCTTCCAGCGCTGGGCGCGCCGCCACGCCGCGCCCGCCGCGGCCGGGACGAAGCAGGTCGTGTACTTCCACGGCTGCAGCACGAACTACTTCGAGCCCGGGCTGGGCCGCATGACCGTCGCGGTGCTCGAGCACAACGGCTTCCGGGTGGTCGTGCCGCCGCAGGGCTGCTGCGGCCTGCCGCTGCAGTCCAACGGGATCTTCGACGCCGGGCGCGGCTACGTCCGGCAGCTGGTCTCTCACCTGGTTCCCTACGCCCGGCGGGGCGACGTGATCGTCGCCACCTCCACCAGCTGCGGCCTGATGCTCAAGCGCGAGGCCATCGAGATCCTCGGGGTGCAGGACGAGGACCTGCGGACGGTGAGCACCCAGACCTACGACATCTGCGAGTTCCTGGCCGACCTGCACGCGGGCGGGGAGCTGAAGACCGACTTCCGGCCCGTTCCGATCACCATCACCTACCATGCGCCGTGCCAGCAGCAGGGGCACAACATGGGCAAGCCCGCGCTGGACCTGCTCGACCTGGTCCCCGAGCTCAAGGTGATCGAACTCGACCGGGCCTGCTGCGGCATCGCCGGCACCTACGGGCTCAAGCGGGAGAAGTACGACATCGCCATGCAGGTGGGCAGCGGGCTGTTCGGCGACATCCGCGCCGCCCAGCCCGACCTGGCCGTCTGCGACAGCGAGACCTGCAGGTGGCAGATCACCCACGGCACCGGCCGGACGTCAGTTCATCCCGTGGAGGTCCTGTACCGCGCCTACGGGCTTGGCTGAGGCCGGGACCCTGGGGGGCGCGATGGTCGGAATCGTGATCGTCTCGCACAGCGCCCGGCTGGCCGACGGCGTCGTCGAGCTGGCCAGGGAAATGGCCGGGCCGGACGTGGCGATCGTCGCCGCCGGCGGCCTGGACCTGCCGGACCGGCCGCTGGGCACGGACGCCGCGCTCATCGCGCGGGCCATCGAGGCGGCCTGGGCCGACGACGGCGTGCTCGTGCTCATGGATCTCGGCAGCGCGGTGCTCTCCGCCGAGATGGCGGCGGAGATGATGCCAGACGAGCGGCGATCCAGGCTGGTGCTCTGCGAGGCCCCCCTGGTCGAGGGAGCGGTCGCCGCGGCGGTCGCGGCCCGGCTCGGTGATCCGCTGGACCAGGTGGCGGCCGAGGCGCGAGGAGGGCTGGCGGGCAAGGTCGCCCACCTGGCCGGGTCCGCCGGCGAGCCGGCCCCCCTGGCCCCCCTGGCCCCCCCGGCCCCCCCGGCCCCCCTGGCCCCCCTGGGCCCGCCCGCCCAGGCCGCGGCGCCGGGTGACGGGCCCGCGCTCGAGCTGCGCATCACGGTAACTCCCCGGCTCGGCCTGCACGCTCGCCCCGCGGCGAGGTTCGTGCAGACCGTAGGCCGGTTCGACGCCACGGTGACGGCCGAGAACGTCACGGCGCCGGCCGGCCCGGCCAGCGCGCGGAGCCTCAACGGCGTCGCCACCCTCGGCGTCCAGCAGGGGCACGAGGTCCTGATCAAGGCCACCGGCCCGCAGGCGGCGCAGGTGCTCGCCGCCGTGCGCGAGCTGGCCGAGCGGGATTTCGACGAGCCCCCGGCCGCCGGTCCCCCTGCTGAGCCGCCGGAGGCGGCCCTCGGCCGGCCCGCCGAGCCGCGGGGCCGGCCCGCGGACGGCACCGTCCTGCGCGGCATCCCCGGCTCCCCGGGCCTGGCCGTCGGGGACGCGGTCCATCTGCGGCAGACGACGGTGGAGGTGCCTCGCGAGCCCGGTGCCGACCCCGCCGCCGAGCTCGCCCGGCTGGACGCGGCGCTGGAGGCGACCCGGCGTGAGGTGCAGGCCGCCCGGGACTCGGTGGCCGTCCGGACCGGCGGCGAGTACGAAGCGGGCATCTTCGACGCACACCTGCTGTTCCTGTCCGACGAGGCCCTGCTCGATCCGGCCAGGCGCGGCATCCGCGAGGGAAGGAACGCCGCCGACGCCTGGGACAGCGCGGTGGCCGGCGCCGAAGGCGAATGGCAGCGGCTGACCGACAGCTACCAGCGTGAGCGGGTCCGCGACCTGGACAGCATCAGGACCGGTGTGCTCGGCCACCTGCTGGGTGCGCGCCGGGCGGAGCTGGGCCGGTCCGGCATCGTCGTGGCGGCCGAGCTCACCCCGGCGGACACGGCGGGGTTCGATCCGGCCGTGGTCAGGGGGATCGCGACCGCCATGGGCGGGCCGACCTCCCACGCCGCGATCCTGGCCCGGGCGCTCGGGATCCCCGCGGTCCTCGGCCTCGGGCCCGACGTGCTCGCGGTGCCCGAGGCCACCCCGCTCCTGCTCGACGGGGATCAGGGCCTGGTCCAGGTGACCCCGGGCCAGGCCGATCTGGCCGCCGCCGAGCGGGCCGCGCGGCAGCGTGGGCAAGCGCGGAACCGGGCCCGGCAGCGGGCGCCGGAACCGGCCGTGACCGCCGACGGCACCAGGATCGAGGTCGCGGCCAACGCCGGGTCACCCGAGGACGTCAGGCACGCGGTGGACGGCGGCGCGGACGGCATCGGGCTGCTGCGGACCGAGTTCTTGTTCCTGGACGCGCCGCGCATGCCCACCGAGGCTGAACAGGCGGCGGTCTACGCCGATCTGGCCGGGATCCTGGCCGGCCGCCCGATGATCGTCAGGACGATGGATGTCGGAGCCGACAAGCCGCTGCCCTACCTGCCGCGAGATGCCGAGCCGAATCCGGCGCTCGGCCAGCGCGGCCTCCGGCTCGGCCTGGCCAGGACCGACGTCCTGCTCCCGCAGCTGCGGGCCGTGCTGCGGGTGGCGGCCGGCCAGCCGGTGAAGCTCATGTTCCCGATGGTCGCCACCGAGCAGGAGGTGCACGCCGCGCTCGGGCTGGTCCGCCAGGCCCGCGACGCGCTGGCGGCCGAGGGCGTCGCCGTGCCGGCCGAGGGCGCCATGGAAGTCGGCATCATGATCGAGGTCCCGGCCGCGGCGCTGACGGCCGCCCGGCTCGCGCCCGCCGTGGATTTCTTCTCGGTCGGCACCAACGACCTCACCCAGTACACGCTGGCCGCGGACCGTGAGGTGGCCGCGGTGGCCGGCCTCAGCGACGCCCTGCATCCCGCCGTCCTCACCCTGATCGGGCGCGCGGCCGGAGCGATCGTCGGGGCGGGCGGCTGGGCCGGCGTGTGCGGCGAACTGGCCGCCGATCCGCTCGCGGTCCCGCTGCTGCTCGGCCTGGGCGTGCGTGAGCTGTCGGTCGGCCCGGGGGCGGTCGCCACGGTGAAGGAGATCGTCCGGGCCACCGATCTGGCCGCCGCGGCCGAGCTGGCCCGGCAGGCCCTTGACCTGGCGTCCGCCGACGCCGTTCGCGATCTCGTGCGGAGCCAAGCGGTCGCCGATGTGACATGCTGAAGCCTGTGACACCCGAGGCCGTGCCAGGCGAGGCAGTGCGGGAGCCGACGGGCCGACGGCGCGCGGTGCCGTTCCTGAACGGCCTCAGCCTGACCCGCATGGTCCTGGGCGTGCCGGTCATCGCGTTGATCCTGCTCGGCCCGACCGCCGGGTACTGCTTCGTGATCGCGGCGGTAGTGTTCACGGTGGCCGCGGCGACGGATTTCCTGGACGGCTACCTGGCGCGGCGATGGCACAGCACCAGCGATCTCGGCGTCTTCCTGGACACCACCGCGGACAAGATGCTGGTTTCCGCCGCGCTCATCGCGCTGGTGGCGATCGGGCGCGCCTCGCCGTGGGCGGCGGCCGTGATCGTCTGGCGGGAACTGGCCATCCTGGGCCTGCGGGCCGCGGCCGCCGCCAGCGGCACGGTCGTCTACCCGACGATCTGGGGCAAGCTGAAGTTCAACGTGCAGTTCGTCGCCATCCTCCTCGCCATCCTCAGATACCAGCACAGGATCGGACCCATGTACCTGGATGAATGGGCGATGACGGTGGCCGCGGTGGTCACCGTCCTGTCGGCTTGGAGCTACCTCTCGCGTCTTCCGGCGCTGCTCAAGGGGGCCCGGCAGTGACCGCCCCGGGTCCCGTCCTGGTCACCGGCGGGAGCGGATTCATCGGCGGTGCCCTGGTCGACGCGCTGGTGGCGGCCGGCCGGCCGGTGCGCGCGCTGGCCCGGTCCGCGGACGCGGCCCGGGCCCTGCGCGGCCGGGGCGCGGAGCCGGTCGTCGGGGACGTGCTCGATCCGGCCAGCCTGGCCCCCGCCGCCCAGGGCTGCTCGGTCGTGTACCACGCCGCGGGGGTGAACACCTTCTGCCTGGCCGATCCCGCGCCGATGGAACGGGCCAACGTGGACGGATCGGCCAACGTGGTCGCCGCGGCGGCCGCCGCCGGCGCCAGCAAGGTCATCTACACCTCGTCTGCCGCGGCGATCGGCGAGGTACCCGGCACCGTCGGCCGCGAGGATTCCCCGCACCGCGGCTGGTTCCTGTCCGAATACGAGCGGACGAAGTACCTGGCCGAGCGGCGGGTGCTGCACGACGCGGCCGAGCGCGGCGTGGAGGTCGTGTGCGTCAGCCCGTCGTCGGTCCAGGGCCCCGGCCGGCTGCACGGCACCGCCCGGCTGCTGCTCGCCTACCTCAACGGCACCATGAAGTTCCTGGTGGACACCAGGATGAGCTTTCTGGACATCGCCGACTGCACCGCCGGTCACCTGCTCGCGGAGCAGCACGGCAAGCCCGGCGAGCGGTACGTCCTGAACGGGGCCACGTTCACCACCCGCGAACTGATCGGCATCGTGGCCGGCGCGACCGGTATCGAGCGGCGGGTCAGGTGGCTGCCCGGCCGGGTGGCGATGGCGGCCGCGGTCGTGGTCGAGGCGGGAGCCCGGGCCGCGCGGCGCAAGCCGCCGATCTGCCGGGAAATGATGAGAACGCTGCTGAACGGGCACACCTACGATGGATCTCGCGCCGAGCGGGAACTCGGGCTGCATTACACCCCGGTCGAGGAGACGATTACCAGGACCCTGCGCTGGTACTCGGAGAACGGCTATGTCACCGCCGGCCGGCGATAGGCCGGTGAACTGACGTGGAAGCCGTGAGCGCCGGGAGGGGTTATGGCCCGTAAGGGCGATCGGCTGCTGCCTCAGAAATTCGGCGCCGGAGTCGCGAGAGGTTTCTTCCTGGGCGGCGCGCTCCGCCCGGTCATCAAGCATTATGTGCATCCCGAGGTCACCGGCCTGGACAACCTGGCCGACCTGGACCCGCCGCTGATCCTGGCGGCGAACCACTCCAGCCACATGGACACCCCGCTGATCCTGAACAGCCTGCCCAAGGAACTGCGCCACCGGACCCTGGTCGCGGCGGCGTCAGACTATTTCTTCTCCAGCCGCATGCTCGGGTTGTTCGTCTCGCTGGCCGTCGGCGCGATCCCGATGGACAGGCGCGCCGCGTCCAGGCAGACCATGGACAAGGTCGATCAGCTGCTGGAGCAGAACTGGTGCCTGGTCGTCTTCCCGGAGGGCAGCCGGACGGTGGACGGGCAGCTGTACCGGGGCAAGACCGGGATCGCTCGGCTGGCGCTGTCCGCCCGGGCCCCGATCGTGCCGGTGGGGATCGTCGGCACCTACACCGCCATGCCGGCCGGCCGGTCCTGGCCCAAGACCGGTCATGTGCAGGTGCGCTTCGGCAAGCCGCTCACGTTCGACCGCTACCGGCTCGGCGTGGCCGACCAGCTGGTGCTGCGGGCGATCACCGACCAGGTCATGTACGAGATCATGATGCTCACCGGCCAGACCTACCGGGACGAGTACGTGAGCAGGGCGAAGGCCAGGCAGTCGCGGGCCGGCCCGGATGACCCCCAGGCCGGCGGCCGGGCCGAGGAGGATTCCGCGGACGAGGAGGACGGCGAATCCGGCGAGGTGCCCCCGGACTGACCGGCCGGGCTGGCCGCGCCGCCTGGCCGCGCCGCCTGGCCGCGCCCCGATGGCGGCGGAACCCCGCGGGGTCTGCGAGACTGTGAACCTGATGGAATATGTGATCCTGATCATCGTCCTCGCGGTCCTGGCCGTCGCGACCGGCGGCTGGCTGCTGTTCGTGCGGCCGCGCCGGGGCCGCATCTCCGCGCCGTCCGGACCCCCGCCGCCGCTCAAGGCCCCGCCGCCGCTTAAGGCCCCGTCACCGGCAGGCACCGACGTGGCCGGGGCCGGGGAACCCCAGGCCACGGCCGGAGTGATCGAGGTCGAGCGGCCGCCGCCTTCGGCGGGGCGGATGGTGCGGCTGCGGGCCCGGCTGGCCCGCTCGCAAGGCTCGGTGGGATCGGCACTGCTGAACCTGCTGTCCCGGGACCGGCTCGACGACGAGACCTGGGACGAGATGGAAGAGGTGCTCATCACCGCCGACGTGGGGGTGGTGCCCGCCCGGCTGATGGTCGACGACCTGCGCACCAAGGTGAAGGTGCTCGGTACGCGCGGGCCCGCCGAGGTGCGCGAGCTGCTCCGGGCCGAACTGCTCGGCCAGCTCGGCGACGAGGACCGGTCGCTGCGCGCCTCGCCGCATAACGGCACCCCTGCGGTGATCCTCATGGTCGGCGTGAACGGCACCGGCAAGACCACGACCTGCGGCAAGCTCGCCCGGGCCCTGATCGGGGACGGGGAGACCGTGCTGCTCGGCGCGGCCGACACGTGGCGCGCGGCCGCGGCCGACCAGCTGCAGACGTGGGGCGAGCGGGTCGGGGCCAAGACGGTGCGGGCCGACCGGGAGGGCGCCGATCCGGCCAGCGTGGCGTTCGACGCGGTCAGCGAGGGCATCGAGACCGGGGTCGGCGCGGTCATCATCGACACCGCCGGGCGGCTGCACACCAAGGTCGGGCTGATGGACGAGCTCGGCAAGGTCAAGCGCGTGGTGGAGAAGAAGGCCCCGGTCGACGAGGTGCTGCTGGTGCTCGACGCCACCACCGGGCAGAACGGGCTGCGGCAGGCGCGGGTGTTCGCCGAGGTCGTCGACGTCACCGGCATCGTGCTGACCAAGCTCGACGGCACGGCCAAGGGCGGGATCGTCATCGCGGTCCAGCGTGAGCTGGGCGTCCCGGTCAAGCTCGTCGGCCTGGGCGAAGGGCCCGATGACCTCGCCCCGTTCGACCCGGCCGCGTTCGTCGACGCGATCCTCGGCTAGGACCCGTAAACCGGTGCGAAACACGGCTGTAACACGCGGCCGGGGTCTTTCACCTCGCCGACACACGCCGACGCCTCCGGCGAAACGTCCGCAGCGGATGGTCGGGTACAGGACTTGGCGAAGGGAAACCTGACGATGAAGCTCATCACCGCTGTCATCAAGCCGTTCAAGCTGGACGACGTCAAGGCCGCGTTGCAGGCGTTCGGCGTCCACGGCCTTACCATCACCGAAGCGAGCGGATACGGCAGGCAGCGGGGCCACACCGAGGTGTACCGCGGCGCTGAGTACCAGGTCGACCTGGTCCCGAAGGTCCGCGTCGAGGTCCTCTGCGAGGATCAGGACGCCGACGACCTGATCGGGGTGGTCGTCAAGGCGGCGCAGACCGGCCGGATCGGCGACGGGAAGGTGTGGTCGGTGCCGGTGGAGACCGTAGTCCGGGTCCGTACCGGGGAGCGCGGCCCGGACGCCATCTGAGCTGACGCCCATGAGCGGAACGGGGGCCTCATGGACACCATGACCTCGTTCGCCGCGGACCGTGCCCGCCGGACGGCTCAGGTCGACCGGTGGCTGGCGGAGCTCCTGGGCGCCGAGCCCGGCGTGGCCCTGGTGGCCGTCGGCGGGTACGGGCGGAAGGAACTGCTGCCCCGCAGCGACCTGGACGTGGTGCTGCTGCACGACGGCCGTGACGGCATCGCCGGCATCGCGGACCGGATCTGGTATCCGGTGTGGGACTCCGGTGCCGAGCTCGATCACGCGGTCCGCACCGTGCCGCAGGCCCGGCGGGTGGCCCGTGGCGACCTCAAGGTGGCGCTCGGGCTGCTGTCCGCCCGGCACGTGGCCGGTGACCCCGATCTCACCGAGCGGCTGCGCGCGGGCGCGCTGGAGGACTGGCGTGCGGCCGCGCCGGCCCGGATGGCCGAGCTGCGCGCCGCCCACGACGAACGCACGAGGATCAGCGGCGAGCTCGCCTTCCTGCTCGAGCCGGACCTGAAGGAGGCCCGGGGCGGGCTGCGGGACGTGCACGCGATCCAGGCGGTGGCGGCCGCCTGGGTGGCGCCGGCGCCCGGGCCCCGGGTGCGCACGGCCTACGAGCAGATCCTTGACGCCCGGCACGCGCTGCATGAGATCACCGGGCGCCGCCTGGACCGGCTCGTGCTGGAGGAGCAGGACGAGGTGGCCCGGGCTCTCGGCCTGCTCGACGGGGACGTGCTGCTGCGGATGCTGGCCGGCGCCGGGCGCACCGTCGCCTACGGCGTCGACCACACCTTCCGCCAGACGGACCGGCTGCGCGGGCGCCGGCTCCGCCGCCGCCAAGCCGAGCGGCGCCCGCTCGCCGATGGCGTGGTCGAGCAGGACGGCGAGGTCGTCCTGGCCCGGGCGGCCGACCCGGCCGGTGACCCGGTCCTGGTGCTGCGGGCCGCGGCGGCCGCGGCGCAGGCCGGGCTGCCGCTGGCGCCGCGCACTCTGGACCGGCTGACCGAATGCCCGCCGCTGCCCGTCCCGTGGCCCGCACCGGCCCGCGACGCTCTGCTGGCCCTGCTCGGGGCTGGCCGGGCCGCGGTCGGTGTGTGGGAGGCGCTGGACACCGAAGGCCTGATCACCTCCCTGATCCCGGACTGGGAGCGGGTGCGGAACCGGCCGCAGCGCAATCCGCTGCACAAGTTCACCGTGGACCGTCACCTGGTCGAGGCGGCCGCGCACGCGGCCACGCTGACCCGCGAGGTCGCCCGGCCCGATCTGCTGCTGCTCGCCGCCCTGCTGCACGACATCGGCAAGGGCTGGCCGGGTGACCACAGCGTGACCGGGGAGGTGGTCGCCCGGGACGCGGGACGCCGGATGGGCCTGCCCGACCCGGACGTGGAGCTCATCGCCTCGGCCGTCCGCCACCACCTGCTGCTGCCCGTGGTCGCGACCAGGCGGGACCTGGACGATCCGGTGACCGTCAAGCAGGTGGCGGCCCTGGTGCCCAGCCGGGCGCTGCTCGAGCTGCTGCACGCGCTGGCCATCGCGGACGGGCTGGCCACCGGGCCCGCGGCGTGGAACGAATGGAAGGCCAGGCTGGTCGCCGACCTGGTTCGGCGGGTGACGGCCGTGCTGGCCGGCGGGCCGATGCCCGGGCCGGCTCCGCTCGGCGAGGATCAGCTGGCGCTGGCCGCCGAGGGTGGCCCGGCGGCGACGGTGCGCGGCTCCGAGGTGACCGTGGTCGCGCCCGACCGCCCGGGCCTGTTGTGGCGCGCGGCCGGGGTGCTGGCCTCCCACCGGCTGACGGTCCGCAGCGCGAACGCGACCTCGGTCGGGGGCACCGCGGTCACCGTGTTCGACGTGGAGCCCGAGTTCGGGGACCCGCCCGACCCGACGCTGGTGGCGGGTGACCTGCGCCGGATGCTGCTGGGGCGGCTGGACGTGGAGGACCGTCTGGAGCGCCGGGCGCGGGCCGTCCCGCCCCGCGGCGCCGTGATTCCCGCGCCCAGGGTCACGCTGGTCGACGAGGCCTCGGAAACCGCGACCGTGGTGGAGGTACGCGCGCACGACGCGCCCGGGCTGCTCTGGCGGGTGGGCCGGGCCCTGGGCGAATGCGGCCTCAACGTGCGGGCCGCCCGGGTGGAGACGCTGGGCGCCGAGGTCGTCGACGTCTTCTACGTGACCGACGAGGACGGCGAGCCGCTGACCGACCGGGACCGGCGCCGGGCCACCGTCGGATCCGTCCTGGCGGCGCTGGCCGGCTGAGGGCCAACCTACCGGTAGCCTGGTTTCCGTGTTTGAGACCCTATCTGACCGGCTGACGCAGGTATTTTCGGCACTGCGCGGCCGGGGACGGCTGTCCGCTGCCGACATCGACGCGACTACGCGGGAGATCCGCATCGCCCTGCTCGAGGCGGACGTCGCGCTCCCGGTCGTCAGGCAGTTCATCGCCCGGGTCAAGGAGCGGGCCAACGGCGAGGAAGTCTCTGCCGCGCTGAACCCGGCGCAGCAGGTCATCAAGATCGTGCACGAGGAACTGGTCGGCATCCTCGGCGGCGAGACCAGGCGGCTGCGGTTCGCGAAGGTGCCGCCGACCGTCATCATGCTGGCTGGCCTGCAGGGATCCGGCAAAACCACGCTGGCGGCCAAGCTCGCGCTGTGGCTGAAGGGGCAGGGCAACACGCCGGTGCTGGTCGCCGCCGACCTGCAGCGGCCCAACGCCGTGCAGCAGCTCCAGGTGCTCGGTGAGCGCGCCGGGGTCCCGGTGTACGCTCCCGAGCCGGGTAACGGCGTGGGTGACCCGGTAGCCGTCGCGCGGCAGTCGCTGGAGGAGGCCAGGCGCCGCCTGCACAATATGGTCATCATCGACACCGCCGGCCGGCTGGGCATCGACGAGGAGATGATGGCCCAGGCCCGCGCGATCAGGGACGTCACCGAGCCGGACGAGATCTTGTTCGTGGTCGACGCGATGATCGGCCAGGACGCGGTGGCCACCGCGCAGGCCTTCCTGGACGGGGTCGGTTACGACGGCGTGGTCCTGACCAAGCTCGACGGCGACGCCCGGGGCGGCGCCGCACTGTCCATCGTGCAGCTGACCGGCCGGCCGATCATGTTCGCGTCGGCGGGGGAGAAGCTCGAGGACTTCGACCTGTTCCACCCGGACCGGATGGCGTCGCGGATCCTCGACCTGGGTGACATCCTCACCCTGATCGAGCAGGCCGAGAAGGCCTTCGACGCCGAGCAGACCGCCGACCTGGCCGGCCGGCTCGCCTCGGGCGAGGGCTTCACGCTCGAGGATTTCGTCGAGCAGCTGTCCATGGTCCGCAAGCTCGGGCCGATCGGGAACCTGCTCGGCATGCTGCCCGGTGCGGCCAAGAACCGGGAGCTGCTGGCCCAGGTCAACGACAAGGACCTGGACCGCGCGGAGGCCATCGTCCGGTCCATGACCCCGGAGGAACGCCGCAACCCGAAGGTCATCAACGGCTCCCGCCGGGCCCGCATCGCCAGGGGATCCGGCGTCGCCGTCGGCGAGGTCTCCCAGCTGGTCACGAACTTCTTCGAGGGCCAGAAGCAGATGAGGGCCATGTTCAGCGGCGGCATCCCGGGCATGCCGCCCGCCATGGGCGCGATGGCCCGGCGCGCGGCCGCCAAGTCCGCCCGCGGCAAGAAGGGCAAGAAGAAGCCGGTCCGCAGCGGCGACCCGCGGCGCGCCGCGGAGATCGCGCGCGGCGCGGGCGCCCAGGGTCCGGCCGGCCAGGGCGGCGGACCCCAGAACCCCCAGAACCCCCAGAACCCCCCGGCCGGCCTCGGCGGAGCCGCCGGCCTGGGCGGCCTTCCGGAAGGCTTCACCGACAGTCTCGCCGAGGGCCTGGCCAACCTGCCGCCCGGCCTGAACTTCCCGCCCCCGCAGCAGCCGGGCAACATCCCCGCCGCCTTCCGCGGCGGCAACAACAAGCGCCGCGACAAGAAGAAGTGAGCTTACTCCGGGGCCAGGTCGCGGACCATGTCGATGGTGTCGGCCTCGGCCGCGGTCTTGTCCTCGCGGTAGCGCAGCACCCGGGCGAAGCGCAGCGCCAGGCCACCGGGGTAGCGGGGGCTGCGCTGCACGCCGTCGAACGCGATCTCCACCACCAGCTCCGGCCGGACGTAGACGGTGTAGGAGTCCCGGTGCTCCTCCAGCGCCAGCAAGCGCGACGTCTGCCAGGTCAGCAGCTCGTCGGTCAGGCCCTTGAACGTCTTGCCCAGCATGACGAAACCGCCGGTGGCCGGGTCGCGCGCGCCCAGGTGCAGGTTGGACAGCCAGCCGCGGCGCCGCCCGTGCCCCCACTCGACCGCCAGCACCACCAGGTCCAGGGTGTGCCGCGGCTTGACCTTGATCCACCCGGCGCCCCGGCGGCCCGCCGCGTATGGGGTATCCAGCGACTTGACCACCACGCCCTCGTGCCCGCGTGCCACCGCGTCGCGGAAGAACTCCGACGCCTCCGAAACCGAGCCGGTCACCAGGCGGGGCATGAGCAACTCGGGCGGTACCGCCCAGGCCAGCTCGGCGTGCCGCTTCCAGTCCGGCAGGTCGATCAGGTCGGCGCCCTCCAGGTGCAGAGCGTCGAACAGGAAGACCGACAGCGGCGGGCCGTCCTGCCGGTGGGAGGCGCTGGCGGCGCTGGCGGCGCGGGCCGAGGTGTCCTGGAACGGCAGCGGCCTGCCGTCCTCGCGCAGCGCGATCAGCTCGCCGTCCAGGACCGCGGCCCGGACCGGCAGCTCGGCCAGGGTCGCGACCACCTCGGGGAGCCGGCCGGTGATCTCGTCCAGCGTCCGGGTGAACAGCCGCACCTCGCCGCCGTACAGGTGGGCCTGGATCCGGATCCCGTCCAGTTTCCACTCCACCGCGGCCTCCTGGGCGCCGATCTTGGCCAGCGCCTCGTCAAGGCTCGTGGCGCTGGCCGCGAGCATCGGCCGCACGGGCCGGCCGACCTCCAGGCCAAAGGCCGCCAGTGCCTCGCTGCCGCCCGCCAGCGCCGCGGCGGCCACCGCGCCCAGCGACCCGCGCAGCATCATCGCCCGGCGGACATCCGCCACGGGGACCGACGCGGCCCGGGCCACCGCGTCGGTCATCACTCCCTCCAGCGCGCCCTGCCGCAGCTCGCCGGACAGCAGCCCGAACAAGAACCGCTGCTCGGCCCCGGTGGCCCGGCCGAACAGCTCACCGACCAGCGCCTTGCGCGCGGCGGCCGAACCCTTCCCTGACACCGCCCCGATCGCGGAAAACGCCGCGTCCACCTCGGCCAGGCCCAGCGTGGGCGAAGCCGCGGCCGGGAACCCCTCCCGCAGGGCGGCCCAGCCGACCCCGATCTGCCGCTGCGGCAGATCCCCGGACAGGTACGCGACGGCGATCGGCACCTCCAGCGGCCCGGCCTCGCGCAGCGCGGCGGCGAGCATGTCGATCTTCGCCAGCCGGGCGCTGGTCGCGCCCACCGCCTGCGACACCTCAGCGATCCGAACAAGCAGCACCCGCCCATTCTGCACCCGGCCGAGCGCTCCGGGCCGGTGCGCTAACCCGCGTGACTGCCCCGGCGCCGACGGGGCAGCAGGCCGCGGCGGCCGTTGCTGGCCGGATCCCACAGCCAGTACCCGACCGGGAACAGCCTTACGTGCAGGTGCTCGTCGATCAGGCCCCACAGCCCGCGGCGCGCGAAGATCGCGATGACCATCGCGATCAGCCCCAAGATGATCAGATACCAGGCGTTATAGGACTGCAGTGTCTGCTGCAGGATCATGTACACGATGGTGCCGAGGATCGGACCCTCGATCGTGCCGAGCCCGCCGATGATTACCGCGAACGCCATCTCGGCCGTGAACTGCACGCTGAACACCGCGCTCGGCTGCACGATGAGCTGGCTGACGGCCAGCAGCGCACCGGCCGCGCCGCACCCGGCCCCGGCCACCACGAAGACCAGCATCCGGGCCAGGCCCACCCGCGCGCCCGAGCTGCGGGCCGCCACCTCGTCGTCGCGGACGGCGGTGAGCACCAGCCCCAGCCTGCTGCGCAGCAGCAGGTACACGGTGAGCAGCGCGAGCACCGTGACCGCCAGCCCGATCCAGTACGTGTACGCCTCCAGCACCGCCGAACCGAGGCTGGGCGTGTGCGGCAGCGACATGCCGGTCCCGCCGCCGATCGAGGGGAACTTCTCGATGATCAGCAGGATGGTCGTGGCCAGCACCCATGTCGCGATGGCGAAGTATCCGCTGCGCAGCCGGGAGACCAGCCACCACATCGGCAGGGCGGCCACGCCGCAGCCGATGGCCGCGACCGGGAGCGCGGTGAACATCGAGAGGTTGTGGATGTTCAGGATCAGCACAAAGTACGCACCGAGCCCCACGAACGCCTGCTGTCCCACCGATACCAGGCCCGCGTACCCGGCCAGCAGGTTCCACATGCTGGCCAGGGTCAAGATGATGAACGCCTGCACCAGGATGGTTTCGGTGCCGGCGCCCACGATGTAGGGGAACAGCGCGAGCACCGCCACGACCACCAGGGCGCCGAGCCCGGTCCAGGCCACGTTCCTGCGTGACCGGGTCACACGGTATTTTTCGGCCGAACGGGCCGTGGTTTCAGCGACCGCGGTCATGCTGTCTCTCCCCCCCTCGCAGACCAAGGCTCGCTCATGCCTGCGCCCTCCTCGCGATGAGCCCCTGCGGGCGGAGGACCAGCACGGCCAGGAAGACGATGTACCCGGCCAGGAACTCGTCCGACCCGCTGATCTGGGCGCCGATCGCCTGGGCCACGCCGAGCACCACGCCGCCGAGCAGTGTGCCCCACAGCGAGCCGAGTCCGCCGATGACCACCGCGGCAAACGCGAACAGCAGGATCGTGTCTGTTCCTGTGGTCGGCGAGAACTGGGAGTACATGCCGTACGCGATGCCGGCCAGCGCCACGGTGGCGAACGCGATGGCCGCCGCGATGCCGAACACGTGCCGGTAGTCGATCCCGGACAGCTGGGCGGCCTCCCGGTCGTCGGCCACGGCCCGGATCATCCGCCCGTAACTCGACCGGGACAGGAAGTACTGCAGGCCGGTCAGGACCACCACGGCCACGACGAAGATCAGCAGCAGCAGATAGGCGATCGTGATCTGCGAGCCGATCGAGAACGAACTGGTGATGATGGCATCGTTGACCCCGAGCGAGTGGCTGTTGGCGTTGACGAACTCCAGCAGCGCGTTCTCGATCACCACCGACAGTCCGAACGTGACCAGCAGCGTGGTGAGGATGCTCCGATCGAGCGCGGCCTGGATCACGGTCCGCTGCAGCACGTAGCCCAGCACCGCCATCAGTGGTACCACGATCACGAAGGACCACAGCACCGGGATGTGGGTGACCGCGATGACGCCGACCGCGATGTAGCCGCCGATGATCGCCAGGTCGCCGTGCGCCAGGTTGATCACCTTCATGACCCCGAACATCAGCGAGAGCCCGCAGGCGAACAGCGCGTACAGGCCGCCAATCAAGATCCCCTGGATGATGTCGTTGACCCAGACCATAACTGCTCCTCCTCGGGGGGGACGACCCCCCCCAGACCCCCCCCGCTCCTGGGGGGAAGCCTTTCCCCCCAGACCCCCTCGGCCCCCGGCCCCCCAGACCCCCCTTGCCTCAGGCCGAAGTAGGCGACCTCCACCTGTTCCGGCGTGACCTCCGACGGCTTGCCTTCCAGCGTGGTCCGGCCCTCGAGCAGGCATTGCAGGTGTGAGGCCACCCGCAGCGCCTGGCTCACGTCCTGCTCCACTAGCAGCACGGTCAGCCCGGTAGCGAGGATCTCTGGCAGCATGCCGTAGATCCGCTGCACGACCACCGGCGCGAGGCCCAGGGACAGCTCATCGAGCAGCAGCACCCTCGGGTTGGCCACCAGCGCCCGGCCGATAGCCACCGACTGCTGCTCACCGCCCGACAGCTGCTCGGTGCGCTGGGCCCGCCGGTCCCTCATCCAGGAGAACAGCTCGTAGACCCGCTCGATCGTCCACGGCCCCTTCCGCGCGTAGGTGGCGCCGACCTGCAGGTTCTCCTCGACCGTGAGCGATCCGAACAGCCGCCGGCCCTCTGGCACCATGACGATCCCGCTGATGGCCCGGCGTTCGGGCCGGATCCTGGTCACGTCCTGGCCGTCGTACCGGATCGAGCCCTCGGTGGGCTGGTGCAGGCCGGCGATGGTACGCAGCAGCGTCGACTTGCCCGCGCCGTTCGCGCCGATGATCGCGTACACCTCGCCCGGGAACACCCGCAGCGAGATATGGTCCAGGGCCCGCAGCTGCCCATGGTGCACGGTCAGCTCCCGGACCTCCAGTATGGGCTCGCTCGCCTCCGGGGCGCGGCCTGCCGGCTCGCTCACGGAGGGTCTCCCAGGCTGATGTCCTCGCTCAGGGTGCCGCCGCCGAGGGAGGCGGTGACCTCGGTGCCGAGGAAGACCTCGCGCACGGCCGGGTCGGCCAGCACCTCGGCCGGGTCGCCGTCGCCGACGAACTTCCCGCCGGCTAGGCAGATCAACCTGGTCACCACCGGCACCAGCGCGCGCACCACGTGCTCGATCCAGATCACCGTGATGCCCTCGGCGTTGACCCCGCGGACGATCTCCACCAGCTGCGCGACTTCCGGGTCGGTCAGGCCGCCGGCCACCTCGTCGAGCAGCAGCAGCTTCGGCCGCGACGCGAGCGCGCGGGCGAGTTCCAGCCGCTTGCGCTGCAGCAGGCCGAGCCGTTCGGCGGGCAGGTTCGCCTCGGCGGTCATGCCGACCCGCTCGAGCGCCTCGGCGGCCGCCGCGTAGCTGGCCCGGCGCCTCAGCCCTGCGCCCTGCTGGGCCGCGACCAGCACGTTCTCGAACACGGTCATGTCCGCGAAGGGCCGCGGTACCTGGTAGGTGCGGCCGACGCCCAGCCTGCACCGGGCCGCCGCGTCCAGCTTGGTGACCGGGCGCCCGGCGAAGGAGACGGTCCCGGCGCCCGGGGACAGGTCGCCGGAGATGAGGCCGAACAGGCTGGTCTTGCCGGCTCCGTTCGGCCCCACGATCCCGACCGTGTCTCCGGGCCCGACTGTGAACGACAGGTCCTCGGCGATGACGACCCGGCCGAACCGTTTCGTCACGTGGTCCAGTTCGAGCAGTGGATCGGTCATCCGGTCATTTGTTGGTCGGCTCAAGCGTCGAGGTGAGGGCTACCTCTGGCATCAGCGTATTGTCGACGACCTCCATTGACCAGCCGTACTTCGAATTCGGCTTCCACTGCACGCCGACGCAGGGTGTGTCGACGACCCCGGGCGCGGGGTTCTTGCTCGAGGTCCAGTTGAGCTGCCCGGCGACGCCCTCGATGTTCACGTTGAACAGGGCCGCCGCGACCTCGGCCTTGTCGTGCGGGTTGTTCACCGAGGTCATGGCCGCGTACGCGACCTCGAACAGGCTGTAGTTGCTCAGCGACTGCACCCATTGCGATCCGGTGGCGGCGGTGAAGGCGGCGGCGATCTCCGCGCAGGTCTGCCCGGTGAACGAGGACTTCCACGGCATGTTCGGCGTCCACCAGGCGTCCGTGGCGACGTTGTTGACCAGCGAGCCGAGCGCGGCCACGTCGCCCGGGAACAGCAGCACCTTGGCCACCGTGGCCAGCTTCGGCTTGTAGCCCTGCTGCGCGGCCTGCTTCCAGAACACGTTGAAGTCGGGCGGCAGCTGCACGTTGGTGAAAAACTCGCAGTTCTTCGACTTGAACAAGCTGATGAACGAGGTGTAGTCGGTCAGCCCGTCGGTGTACGCAGGCGGGTCGACCAGCGTGTAGCCGGCCGGGCCGGCGAACAGCGGCCAGGCGGCGCGGAAGGCATTGCCGTCCGAGTCGTTGGGGAACATGCAGGCGACGACCTTGTCCGTGCTCAGCTGGGCGTGGATCCTGTTCCACATCGGGATGAAGGCGTTGCACAGGTCGTTGACGCCGAGGAAGTACATCGTCACCCAGGTGGGTTTGAACGTCGACTTGCCCGGGGTCGGGTTGCCGCCCAGGTTGGCGTACCAGGCCTGCCACGGGACGTTACCGCAGATCGTCGGGCAGCCCAGCTTCTCGGCCACGGTCGCGACCGGGTTGACCGTCTCCGGCGTGGAGGAGGTGAGGATCAGGTCCACCTTGTCGGTGAGGATTGCCTGGCTGGCCAGCTGGCCCGCTTTGGTGGGGTTGGACTGGGTGTCGTAGGACTTGATCGTGACCGGGTAGGTCTTCCCGCCGACCTTGAACCCGTTCTTGTACTGCGACGTGGCCTGGATCGTGCTGACGATCCAGTTGTCCGAGGTGCCGAAGTCGGCCAGGTCACCGGTGAGCGGGTGGATGAAGCCGATCACGATGTCCTGGGTGCTGGCGCCCGTGGTGGACGAAGCCGAGGACGAGGACGAAGTGCTGGCCCCCTTGATGCTGGAGCTGCATGCCTCGAGCAGTCCGCCGCCTCCCACGACGACTGCACCGGCGCCGGCCGCGCGCAGCAGGCCGCGGCGACCAAGTCCGGGGGGACGACCCCCCGGGACCCCCCGGGACCCCCCGGCCCCCTGCGAGAGTGTCGTGCTGTCGGTCTGCGCAGTATGGTCACTCATCGCAGTATGGTCACTCATCCGGATCGCGGCGCGGAAACCTCGGCCCGCAGACCATACAGGACACGCCGCTTCACCTCCTCTGGAATGTCAGTACGAAGTGATACCTTCAAGCTGCCCGCGAGAACCGAGCGAGCACCTATACCACCCGACCCGGAACCGCGGCCGGGCAATCCGTAGCGGGGCAATCCGTGGCTGCGCAAGGAGGCTTCCGGGTTGCCGGGCCGGTGAACCGCGCAAGTAGGGGGCAGGGGAGGTGCGCAAGCTATATGCGGAGGCGGCCGCAGGTCGCGGCTGGAACCCTCGTCCTTGGGGGCGATGGAGGATGTCAGGTGCAATCGATCTCCTTCTGCACCGTTGGAGACACGGGACCGCCCATGGGTTGTGCTGGGCGGTCTCGCGGCTCTGGCGCGCGGGACGCTGTGGCGTCCCTGATGCCAGCTGGTGTTGCGTTGTGGATGCGCCTTACCTGTGCGTACTGCCTGACCCTTCGCCTGCTCGTGCCGTGCGCTCTGCGAACGAGCGTACATATATAGAACAGTATGGCAACGCTAGGATGGGTGTTCTTGGATAGTCAACGCACGTTATGTAACTGTTTCAATCCGCGAGACAGCCGAGGTGGACGCCCTCAGCCAGCGCGAATGCTGTGTTTGTCCCGCTCGCTCTGTTGTCCCGCTCGCCTCCGGGCACCTCTTGATCCGCCACCTTCCTTCGTCGCTCCTTCGTCGCCCCCTGGGGTGGGTCCTTGGGGAAAACAGAGTCCAGTCGGCGGCGGCGCCCTTTGGCTCGCGGGCAGGTCCGGACTCCGATTACTGGCCGGCCGCGGTTGTCTGGCACAATGTGATGCTGACCGCCAGGTCATGCGACGCCCTCTCCTCGTTCGCCCGGCCTGGCTCCTTTGAGCGGTCCCGTCGGCGCTTTCCCCGGCCGGCGCGGGACCGCCGCCTCGCATCTATCGCTGGGAGAAGACCACAGCCGTGGCTGTCAAGATTAAGCTGAAGCGCCTGGGCAAGATCCGGGAGCCTTACTACCGGATCGTCGTCGCCGACGCGCGGACCAAGCGCGACGGGCGCGCCATCGAGGAGATCGGCAAGTACCACCCCAAGGCCGAGCCCTCCCTCATCGAAGTGAACTCCGAGCGGGTCCAGCACTGGCTGTCGGTGGGCGCCCAGCCCACCGACCCGGTTCGCGTCCTGCTCAAGGTGACCGGGGACTGGCAGAAGTTCACCGGGGAGCCGGGGGCCGAAGGCACCCTCCGGACGGCCGCGCCGCGCGAGGGCCGCATGGAGCGCTTCGCCGCCGCCGCCAAGGAAAGCCAGGCCAGCAAGGAGACCGGCGACAAGGCGTCCAGCTCGGGCAAGGCCACGGCCCGCGCCGCCCGGCCAGCCAGGGACGGGTCCGCCCAGGGCGGCAGGGCCAAGGCCGCGCCAACCAAGGCTGAGACCGCGCAGGCCGAGACGGCGCAGGCCGAGACGGCGCAGGCCGAGACGGCGCAGGCCGAGACGGCGCAGGCCGAGACGGCGCAGGCCGAGACGGCGCAGGCCGAGACCGCGCAGGCCGAGACCGCGCAGGCCGAGACCGCGCAGGCCGAGACCGCGCAGGCCGAGACCGCGCAGGCCGAGACCGCGCAGGCCGAGACCGCGCAGGCCGAGACCGCGCAGGCCGAGACCGCGCAGGCCGAGACGGGCGCCGGCGAGTCAGGGAGTGAGGCCTGACGTGCTCGAGGAGGCCCTCGAGCACCTGGTGCGAGGCATCGTCCAGTACCCGGACGACGTCCGGGTCCGCAGCAGGGCGCTGCGCCGGGGCAGCGTTCTCGAGGTGCGGGTGCACGCCGACGACCTAGGCAAGGTGATCGGGCGGGGCGGGCGTACCGCCCGGGCGCTGCGGACGGTGATCAGCGCCCTGGCGTCGGGCCGCTACGTCCGGATCGACTTCCTGGACGTCGCCGAGGTCCGCTGACCTCATGCGGGTCATCGTCGGCCGCGTCGGCCGCCCGCACGGGATCCGCGGCGAGGTCGTGATCGGGGTCAGGACCGACGAGCCTGACCTCCGCTTCGCCGTGGGCGCCCTGCTGGACGCCGGGCCCATCCCCGACGCCCCCGACGGCGATCCCCCCGCGGGCCAGGCTCCGCTGCGCGTGGCCGCGATGCGCTGGCACTCCGGGCAGCTCCTGGTCGCGTTCGCCGGGATCACTGACCGGACCGCGGCCGGGGAGCTGACCGGCACCTGGCTGAGCGTGGATTCGAGCCAGCTGCCGGCCACGCCCGACCCGGACGAGTTCCGTGACCACGAGCTGATCGGGCTGTCGGTACGGACGCCCGCCGGCGAGGACGTCGGCGTCGTCACCGACGTGCTGCACCACGGCCAGGACCTGCTGGTGGTCAGGCGCCGCGGCGATGACGGCGCCGGGGAGGCCCTGGTGCCGTTCGTGAAGGCCATCGTCCCGGAGGTGGACGTGGCCGCCGGCCTTCTCGTCATCGACCCGCCGCCGGGCCTGCTCGACCCCCCGCAGGCCCAGTAAGGCCGGCCCGGCTGGGTGAGCCACGGCCCGTTCTGAAAAGGAAAAAGGAGAGGGCGTGCGCCGGGAATCTGCACTGCGGATCGACATCGTGACCATCTTTCCCGAATACTTCGACAGCCCGCTGCGGGTGTCGCTGATCGGGAAGGCGGCCGCGCGTGGTGACATCGAGTTCGGGGTGCACGACCTGCGGTCCTGGGCCACCGACGTGCACCACAGCGTGGACGACGTGCCGTTCGGCGGCGGGCCGGGCATGGTGATGAAGCCGGACGTCTGGGGCGACGCGCTGGCGGAAATCCTGGCCGGCTCACCCGGGGCCCGCCTGGTGGTCCCGACGCCCAGCGGGGTGCCGTTCACCCAGGACCTGGCGGCCCGGTACGCGGCCGAGTCGTGGCTGGTCTTCGCCTGCGGCCGGTACGAGGGCATCGACGGGCGGGTCGTGGAGGTGATGCGGGCTCACCTGCCCGTGGACGAGGTGAGCGTCGGGGACTACGTGCTGGCGGGCGGCGAGGCCGCGGTCCTGGTCATGGTGGAGGCCATCGGCCGGCTGCTGCCCGGCGTGCTCGGCAACGCGTGCTCGGCCGGGGACGACTCCTTCGGCGTGGGCCCGGCCATGCGCGGGCTGCTGGAAGGGCCGGTCTACACCAGGCCGCGCGAATGGCGGGGTCTCGAGGTGCCCGAGGTCCTGCTGTCGGGCAACCACGCCGCGATCGCGCGCTGGCGCCGCGACATGGCGCTGCGGCGCACCGCGGCGCACCGTCCCGACCTGATCAGGGCGCTGCGGGACCTGGACCGCCGCGACCGGCAGGTGCTGGCCGAGGCCGGATTCCCGGCCGGCGAGGATCCTCCGGTCCGCTTTCCGGTTAGCGGCGAAGATATGGCACACTGAAGGTCGCTGTCTTTCCGGCGCGCCGCTGGGGACCTGGATCCCCGGACCACGACCATCACCGAGGAAACCGCTGTCATGCATACCGCCATTGCCGAAATCGAGCAGGCCCAGACCCGGTCTGACATCCCGGACTTCCGGCCCGGGGATACGCTGAAGGTTCACGTACGGGTCACGGAGGGTAACCGCTCGCGTATCCAGGTGTTCCAGGGCGTGGTGATCCGGCGTCAGGGCAGCGGGGCCCGGGAGACCTTCACCGTCCGCAAGGTCAGCTACGGCGTTGGCGTGGAGCGGACCTTCCCCGTGCACAGCCCGTCGATCGACAAGATCGAGACGGTCACCCGGGGCCGCGTCCGCCGGGCCAAGCTGTACTACCTGCGGGAACTGCGCGGAAAGGCAGCCCGGATCAAGGAGCGCCGCGACCAGACCGGCAGCTGACGTGCCGCCGGGGCAGGATATGGGCGATCCGTCCGATCCCGACGCCTTCGTCGGGGCTCGTACGCAGCCTGTCCAGCCGCTGGAGCGGTCGGGTGGCCCGGGCCCGCGCGATCCCGGATGGCAGGCCCCGGGATCCCAGCCGGGCCCAGCGGCCGAGGAGGTCCCCGAGGACGAGCCGGATGAACCCGCGAGCGCACCGCCTGGCCGCCAGAGCAAGCATTTCGTGCGCGAACTGCTCATCATCGTCGTGGTCGCCGCCGCCCTCACCCTGATGGTGAAGGCGTTCATCGTGCAGGTGTACCGGATCCCGTCGGCGTCGATGGAGAACACGCTCCAGGTCGGCGACCGGGTCCTGGTGAACAAGGTCGTGTACCGCTTCCGCGGCGTCGCCCGCGGCGACATCATCGTGTTCAGCGGGCAGGACTCGTGGGGGCCCGACGCGCCGCCTCCGTCCAGCAACGGATTCGTGCGGCTCTGGGACGACATGCTGTCCACGGTCGGGCTGGAGAGCAGCCAGACGTATTACATCAAGCGGGTCATCGGGCTGCCCGGAGACCGGGTGGCGTGCTGCACCGACGGGAAGGTGACGGTCAACGGCGTTCCGCTGACGGAGAACTCGTACCTGTACGCGGGCGACGCGCCGTCGTTCCCGTTCAAGGCGGTCACCGTGCCGGCCGGTCACGTGTGGGTCATGGGCGACCACCGCGGGGACTCCGATGACTCGCGCTATCACACCGCCGACCCGGGCGGTGGCGCCGTACCCGAGAACGAGATCGTCGGCCGGGCCTTCTTGGTCATCTGGCCGCCGTCACAGTTCGGCGACCTGCCCATCCCGTCCACCTTCAGCCAGGCCGCCCTGCACGCGGGTCCCGCGGGAGCCGCCGCGATCGGCGTCGCAGACGTCGGCGGGACCGCGCTGAGCGTGGTCGCCGCCGTCCCGGTGGCCGGGGCCGCCGCGGGGGCCGGCGTGCTCGGCGCGCCGCTGCTCCTGCTGCGCCGCCGTCGTCCCGTAAAACCCCGTTAAATCCCGTTAAGCCTGTTAAGCCCCATGGACCCCGTGGACCCGGTAAGCCCCGCGGGGCTCGCGGGCCTCGCGGGCCTGCCAAATAGCGCGAAGTACGCATTGGCCTGCGGATTGTACCGCTTATCGGCGTCTTATGCCGGGCCTATCCGGATCGGCCCGCCGGTCCTGCCATCTCGTAATGGCGCTAAGCTCACTGGAACAGGTGAGGGTCGACGAGGGGTGTGGATCTAGGTGAGCGGTCCGCAGGACAGCGCCGCGTCGGAGGAACGGGACTCCGGATCCGCGGTCACATCGGACGCGGACTCGCAGGCGACAGCCGACGGAGCCGCCGCGGACGCGCAGGCCGGGGCCGACACCGCACCGGCGCCGGAGATGGACACGGCCGCGGCAGCACCCGGTGACGCTGACCCGGAGCCGCCCGCCGGGGCCGCCAAAGGCCGGCGCAAGCGCAGGAAGCGGTCGTTCTGGCGCGAACTGCCCATCCTGATCGCGATTGCGCTCCTGCTGGCGGTCGTCATCAAGACCTATGCGATCCAGGCCTTCTGGATTCCATCGGGGTCGATGGAGAACACTCTCGAGATCAATGACCGGGTCCTGGTCAACAAGATCGTGTACCACACTCGCGACATCCATCGCGGCGATATCGTGGTCTTCAATGGCGATGGCTCATGGGATCCGGGCACCGTCCCGGTAAACGGGAATGTCTTCCAGCAATTCGCGGCCGGCTTTGCCAGCATGTTCGGCTTCGGGCACCCGGGAGACATCCTCATCAAGCGGGTCATCGGGATACCCGGCGACCGGGTGGCCTGCTGTGACGCGGAGGGCCGGGTCACCGTCAACGGCGTTCCGCTGAACGAGCAGTCATACCTGTATCCGGGCTCGGCTCCCTCCCTGTCCCGGTTCAACATCGTGGTGCCGCCCGGGCGGCTGTGGGTCATGGGGGACAACCGGTTCTATTCCGACGACTCCCGGCTTCACCAGAACGATCCCGGCAACGGGACGATCCCGGAGAGCGCGGTGGTCGGCCGGGCGTTCATCATCATCTGGCCGCTGAGCCGCTGGCGGATCCTGCCCATCCCGGCCACGTTCGAGCAGCCCGCGCTGAACGGCTCGCACGCCGCCGCGGCGTCCGCGGCCGGCGCTCAACCCGCCGGCGCTCAGCCCGCCGGCGCTGAATTGCTGTCGGCGCGAGCCGAGCCGACCGGTCAGGGCGTCCCGCTGGCTCTCGGGTTCGCCGGGGCCATCCCGCTCACCTGGCTGCAGCGCCGGGTCCGGCGGCGGCTCGCCCCGCGCTGCCGCCGCGGGCCGCCGCGCGTCTAAGACGTTGGCCGCGTCACTGAGCTAACTGGCGTACGCTGCGGAGTGTCATGACCCGCGATCCCGGGGCGCTGGCCGCCACTGACTCTTCCCCCTTGGACCCCTTGGACCCCATGGCCCCCTTGGGCCCGTCGACCACCCCATATCCCAGGTACCTCGGCTACACGCCGCGGCGTGACGGGGGCCTGGGCGCCTACGAAGCCGTGCTTGCGCGGGCCGGGTTCGCGCCCGTGGCGGGCATCGACGAGGCGGGCCGGGGGGCCTGCGCGGGGCCGCTGGTGGTGGCGGCCGTGGTCCTCGAGCCGGCCCGCATCAAGCGCATGCGCGGCCTGGCCGACTCCAAGCTGCTGTCCGCCGCGGCCCGGGAGGACGTCTACGCCGAGGTGCTCCGCTGGGCGCTGGACTGGCACGTCGTGGTCATCGGCGCCGACCAGATCGACGCGATGGGCCTGCACGTGTGCAACGTGGCCGGCATGCGCCGCGCGTTCGCCGGATTGCGCTGCCGGCCGGGCTACGTGCTGACCGACGGCTTCCCGGTCCGCGGCCTGGGCGCGCCCGCCCTTGCGGTCTGGAAGGGCGACCGGGTCGCCGCGTCGGTAGCCGCCGCCTCGGTCGTGGCCAAGGTCAGCCGGGACCGGATGATGCGGGACCTGCACGAACGTTATCCCTTGTATGGTTTCGACCGGCACAAGGGATACAACACCGAGGAGCATGAACGTGCCCTGACCGAGCACGGGCCTTCTGCGGCGCACCGGTATTCGTTCGTGAACGTGAACCGGGTGGCGGCCCAGGCGGACCCCGCCGGCCCGGTGCACCCCGTGGACCCGATGGATCTGATGGCCGCCGTCGATCCGGACCTGCTGGATCCCGCGGCCCCCATGACACCCGTGGCCGCTCATTACCCAGCATGACGGGGTGCATTCGGGGAGAACGAGAGGAGAATGAGCTCATGAGCGCGGAGGACCTTGAGAAGTACGAGGCCGAGATGGAGCTTCAGCTCTATCGCGAGTACCGCGACGTCGTCGGGTTGTTCACGCACGTGGTCGAGACCGAACGCCGCTTCTATCTCACCAACGACGTCGAGCTGAACGTTCGGTCGAGCGACAACGGCGAGGTCTTCTTCGAGGTTACGATGCGAGACGCGTGGGTCTGGGACATGTACCGTCCCGCGAGGTTCGTCAAGAACGTGCGTGTGGTCACCTTCAAGGACGTCAACATCGAGGAACTGGCCAAGGCGGACCTGGAGGTTCCAGAGGACAAGCCGGACTTCCCGGCGTAGCTGAGCCGGACTTCCCGGCGTAGCTGAGCCGGACTTCCCGGCGGAACTTTTCGGCGGAGGGCGGATGTTCGGGCTTCCTGACGGGGTTTCGGCCTGCCTGTTCGACATGGACGGCGTGGTGACCCAGACCGCGACGCTGCACGCGGCGGCCTGGAAGGAGATGTTCGACGAGTTCCTCCGCCAGCGCGCCCAGGCCACCGGGACCGAGTTCGCCCCGTTCGATCCGCACCGCGAGTACGACGCCTACGTCGACGGCAAGCCTCGGCTGGACGGGACCAGGTCCTTCCTGGAGTCCCGGGGTATCCACCTCCCGGAGGGAACGCCGGACGACCCGCCGGGGACGCCGACCCTGTACGGGCTGAGCAACCGCAAGAACGACCTGGTCCTCGCCAAGATAGCCGCCGGGGGAGTCCAGGTCTACGAGGGCAGCATCACCTACATCAAGGCCGTCCGGCAGGGGGGGATCGGCACGGCGGTCGTTTCGGCGAGCGCCAATACCAAGCAGGTGCTGGATGCCGCGGGCATCGGGGGGCTGTTCGACGTCAGGATCGACGGGGTGGTAGCCAAGCAGCGCGGCCTGCGCGGGAAGCCGGCGCCGGATACCTTCCTGGCCGCCGCCGAGGCCCTCGACGTGCCCACGGCGCACGCGGTGGTCTTCGAGGACGCCCAGGCGGGCGTGGCGGCGGGCCACGCGGGCCATTTCGCCCGGGTGGTCGGCGTGGACCGGGTGGGCCAGGCGGCCGAACTGCGGGCGCACGGCGCCGACATCGTCGTCAAGGACCTGTCGGAGCTTCTCGACCACGACGGGGACGTCCGGTGATCAATCACGCCGCATACGGGACCGAGCCCTGGCGGCTGGTCGAGAGAGAACTGAACCTGGATCTGCTCGCCCAGAGCGAATCGATCTTCGCGCTGTCGAACGGGCACATCGGGCTGCGCGGCAACCTGGACGAGGGCGACCCGCACGGGCTGCCCGGCACCTACCTCAACTCCATGTACGAGGTCCGCCCCCTGCCGTACGCGGAGGCCGGCTACGGCTTCCCCGACAGCGGGCAGACCGTCATCAACGTCACCAACGGCAAGATAATCCGGCTGCTGGTCGACGACGAGCCGTTCGACGTCAGGTACGGCACCCTGCACTCCCACGAGCGCATCCTGGACCTGCAGGCGGGCACGCTGACCCGGACCGTGGACTGGTCGTCACCGGCCCCGGCCAGGATCAAGGTGACCTCGGTGCGGATGGTGTCGCTGACCCAGCGCGCGATCGCGGCGATCAGCTACACGGTCGAGCCCGTGGACCAGAAACTGCGGGTGGTGCTGCAGTCCGAGCTGGTCACCAACGAGGAGATGCCCGGTCGCGGCAACGATCCCCGCCTGGCCACCATCCTGGAATCTCCGCTGGTCAGCGAGGAACACCAGACCTACGACGGCATGCCGCCGCGGGTCGTGCTGGTCCACAGCACGCGCGCCAGCCAGCTGCGGATGGCGGCCGGGATGTCACACGAGATCAGCTGCCCGGAGAAGATGAACAGCCGGACCGAGTCCTACCCGGACCTGGGCCGCTCCACGGTGGCGACCGAGCTGGCCCCGGGCGAGCGGCTGCGCATCGTCAAGTACATCGGCTACGGCTGGTCGAGCCAGCGGTCCCGGCCGGCCCTCATCGATCAGATCGTCGGCGCGCTGGCCGGCGCCCACCTGACCGGCTGGGATGGCCTGCTGGCCGAGCAGCGGGCCTACCTGGACGAGTTCTGGGACGGCGCCGACATCGAGGTCGACGGCGACGCCGAGATCCAGCAGGCCGTGCGCTTCGGGCTGTTCCACATCCTGCAGGCCGGCGCGCGGGCCGAGTACCGGCCGATCGCGGCCAAGGGCCTGACCGGCAGCGGCTACGACGGGCACACGTTCTGGGACACCGAGTCGTACGTGCTGCCGGTGCTCACGTATACCCAGCCGTCGGCCGCGGCCGACGCCCTGCGCTGGCGGCACCTGGTGCTGGCCGAGGCCAAGCAGCGCGCGGCCGACCTGGGCCTGGCCGGGGCGACGTTCCCGTGGCGGACGATCCGCGGCCAGGAGTGCTCCGGCTACTGGCCTGCGGGGACCGCGGCGTTCCACATCAACGCCGCCATCGCCAACGCGGTCAGCCGCTACGTCGACGCCACCGGGGACGCCAAGTTCGAGACGGAGGTCGGCCTCGAGCTGCTGGTCGAGACCGCGCGGCTGTGGCGCTCGCTCGGCCAGCACGACGCCATGGGTCACTTCCGGATCGAGGGCGTGACCGGGCCGGACGAGTACAGCGCGGTCAAGGACAACAACGTCTACACGAACCTGATGGCGCAGTGGAACCTGGCCTGCGCCGCGGACACGGCCGCCCGGCTGCCGGGCGACGCCGAGGCGCTCGGTGTGTCGACGGAAGAGACGGCATCCTGGCGTGACGCGGCGAACGCGATGTACATCCCGTTCGACGAGCGCCTGGGCGTGCACCCGCAGCACGAGGGGTTCACCAACTACGCCCGGTGGGACTTCAGGCACACCCCCGAGGACAAGTACCCGCTGCTGCTGCACTACCCGTACTTCCAGCTGTACCGCAAGCAGGTCGTCAAGCAGGCGGACCTGGTGCTGGCCATGTACCTGCGGTCGGAGGCGTTCACTGCCGAGCAGAAGGCGGCCAACTTCGCCTACTACGAGCCGCTCACCGTCCGCGACTCCTCCCTGTCGGCCTGCATCCAGGCCGTGGTGGCCGCCGAGGTCGGCCAGCTGGATCTGGCCCATGACTACCTGGGCGAGGCCGCGCTCATGGACCTGCGGGACGTGGAGCACAACACCTCCGACGGCGTCCACATGGCCTCGCTGGCCGGGGCGTGGCTGGCGCTGGTGGCGGGGTTTGGCGGCATGCGCGCGGGGCTGGGCACGCTGGCCTTCAGCCCCCGCCTGCCCGATGGCATCTCCAGGCTGGTGTTCCGGATGCGCTACCGGGGCCGGAAGCTGAGCGTCACGATCAGGGGCGCCCGGGTCAGGTACGAGCTGATCGAGGGCGACCCCCTGCCGGTGACCCACCACGGCGAGGAGTTCGAGCTCGGCCACCGGGCCGTGGAGCGCAAGATACCGCCGGTCAAGGCGGGGGCGCGCCCCGAGCAGCCCTACGGGCGCGCTCCGTACAACCGCGGCTCAGCCAGCTGACGGCCGCGCCGTCCGGCTCTGCTCGAAGCTGCCGGAAGATCACCGGATCCCGGCATTCTGACCGAGCGCACAGCGTGCCCTGACGGATTCAACCATCCGGTACCGACATTTACCGTCCGGTATCCACACCCGGGGTGCTGTCCGCTGGTTTTCCACAGCCCAGAAGGCCGTCCCGTGGGCTATCCCGCCTGAGGTGATCGTCGGAAGCGGAGGTGATCGTCATGCGGGCCAAGGACGTGCTGGGCAAGTCAGGCGAGCAGGCGGCGGCCGAGTACCTGGAGTCACACGGATTGCGGATCCTGGACCGGAACTGGCGCAGCGCCGACGGCGAGATCGACATCGTGGCCGTGGAACGTCAGGTGCTGGTGGTGTGCGAGGTGAAGTCCAGGACGTCGGTGCGTTACGGCAGCCCGCTCGAGGCCGTCAGCCGGGCCAAGCGGGCCCGGCTGCGCCGGCTGGCCGTGCAGTGGCTGAACGCCCACGGCATCCGCTTCGACCAGGTCCGGATCGACGTCGTCGGCCTGCTGTACGAGGGCACCGGCGGATTCACCATCGAGCACATCAGGGGAGTGGGCTAGCCGTGCCGCTGGCCCGCACGTACTCAGTCGCCTTGGTCGGGGTGACCGGTCACGTGGTCGAAGTCGAGGCTGATATCGCGAACGGCCTTGTCGGGATGATCCTGGTCGGCCTACCCGACACTGCGCTCCGTGAGGCCCGCGATCGTATCCGCGCCGCGATCGTCAATAGCGGCGAAGAATGGCCGCAGCGGAAGATCACCGTCGGGCTCTCTCCGGCCAGCCTGCCTAAGCGCGGCAGCTGGTTTGACCTGGCGACCTGTCAGATGTGACATACTTAACGAGTGATGGTAAACAGCGCCCAGGACTTCGCGCTCTACCTGCGGAAGTCCAACGGGCGCAAGGCCGTGCCGCGGCAGCGGTCGCTCACCACCGTGCACATCACCGGGATGGGCGGCCGGATCATCGCCGAGTTTACCGACGCCGATAAGACCGCGTTCCGCAAGCCGGACGGCGCCCAGCCGGTACGCGACGACTTCACCCGCATGCTGGCCATGCTTCGCGCTAACCCCGGCCTCGGCGTCGCAGCCTGGCATGCGGACCGGCTGACCCGTAACGACGAGGACACTGCGGAGCTGATCCGGGTATGCGTCGGCGGCGGGCACCTGGTGGTCACCCAGAGCGGCGGGTCCTACGACCTGAGCACCGCCAACGGACGCAAGCGGCTTCGTGACGACGCCTCTGCGGCCATCTACGAGGTGGACCACAACCGGGAGCGGGTGCTCGCCGCGCGGGCCGAGGTTGCCGCTGACGGGCGCTGGCTGGGCGGTAAGCGCCCGTTCGGGTGGGAACTCGACCCAAACCCTGTCGACGAGGACGGCGAGCCGATGTTTGACGACGACGGCAAGCCGGTCCACGGCATCCTGCGGCTATGCCAGCCCGAGGCGGGCGCGCTAATGGCCGCCCACTATGACGTGCTCGACGGCGTGCCGCTCGGCGCTATCGCCCGGGAGTGGAACTCGAAAGGCATCCTCACTTCCACCGGGAAACGGTGGCGCCGCGGTGAAGTCGGTCGCGTGCTCCGGCGCCCGCGGAACGCGGGCCTGATGGAACACCGCGGGCAGGTCGGCGGGACCGCCAGGTGGCCGGAGATCGTGCCGGAGAAGACCTGGCGGGCGGTTGTGGCCGTGCTCGACAACCCGGCCCGCCGCACCACGCCAGGCCCGGAGCGCAGGCATCTGCTCACATTCCTGGCCAGCTGCGGAGTGTGCGGAGCGCCCGTGTTCTGCACCAGCACCAGCTCGGCCTCATACAACAAGGGCCGCCTACGGCGGAAGACTTACCGGTGCCGGGAAGACACCCGCGGGCACGTGGCCAGGGATGTAGCCACACTCGATGACTTCGTCACCCGGCTGGTGATCGAGCGCCTGTCCCGGCCGGACGCGGCCAGGCTGACGGTCAGGCGGGGAGAAAAACCCGATGTGACCTCGCTGCAAGCCGAGGCCGCGTCGATCCGCGACACGATGAAGGCACGGGACCGGCTGCACCGGCAACGGGTGATCGATGACCAGATGCTCACCGAGGGACTGGCCGAACTGCGTGCCGAGCTTGCTGAGGTCGAGCAGAAGATAGCCGACGCCGGGCAAGCCGACGTGCTCGCACCGCTGATCGGCAACCCCGCCGAAGTGTGGGCTAGCCTCGGACTCGGCCAGCGCCGCGCCGTCATCGACGCACTCATGACCGTCACCATCCTGCCGTCGCCGAAAGGCCGACCACGCGGATGGCAACCAGGCGAGCCCTATTTCAGGCCGGAGTCGGTCAAGATCGACTGGAAGCGCTAGGAGCCTACCTCGCTGACTGACTCTCCGTCAGGTCCGCCCGTGGCTGGAACCCCGGCTGCTGCGGCGCATCCCCCACCGCCACCGGTCCGCGCATCGGTGGGCCGCCATGAAGCCCGAGTCGGGTGGTTCGGCTTGCCGTTCTCTGGGTGACGCCTAGGCGGCGCAGCCCGGTTACGCGGCCGTACTTGCAGCCCTGCTCGCCTTGGCGAGCAGTCGTTAGCAACGGGTCATGGCGCGACGTGATACTTACCATCTATTCGGCCGTTGACGCTGTAGGCACCTGCGAAGACGCAGGCCGCGCTCTCCTACGGTGGGTTCGGGGGAGGACGACCCACACTTGCCAGTCATACATAATTGATCCGGCGTGGGCCCGCTCTGGCGTGAGGAGGATGTCCGGGATGCTGACGGAGGCACTGACTGTGCTGGCCTCGACGGGGGGGTCGGCGTTGGTGACGGCGATGGTCACCGATAGCTGGGAGGGTGTGAGGGCGCGCTGTGCCCGGCTGTTCGGGCGGGGTGATCCGAAGGAGACCGAGGCTGCCGCAGGGCAACTGGAGCAGTCCCGGGCGGTCCTGGCGGGGTTGTCGGGGCCTGCCCTAGAGCGGGCTCGGGCGGAGCAGGAGATTGTGTGGCGGACCCGGCTGGGTGACCTGCTGGAGCAAGATCCCTCTGCTGAGCAAGACCTGCGGACCCTGGTCGCTGAGGTGCAGGCGCAGGTGATCGGCTCGGCGGGCCGAGTGGAGCAGCATGCGACGGCGTTTGATCAGGCGCAGCAGGCTGTCCAAGGTCACGGCGTACAGAACGTTACATTCGGTAGCCAAGGTGGACCCGACACAAGCGAACGGTGACCGCGATCTCCGCGGCGACCGCGACGACGGGCTGCTGCCCGGGGTGCGGCAGGTGTTTTCCGCGTCCGGCGCGGCTCAGCAGGCTGTGCTGGGGTACGGCACCCTAAACGTGTATCTGGGCGGGCGTGAGCACCCGCCGGAACCGGTGGTATCGATTGCGGCGCCGGTTGGGCAGCGCGATGAGGACCTGCCGTTGCGCGGCCGGGAAGCGTTGCTGGCCGATCTGGTCGGTCCTGGCCCGCGGGTACGGGTGTTGCACGGGCTGGGCGGGTGCGGCAAGACTCGGCTGGCGCTGGAGGTGGCGTTCCAGGCGCAGCAGCGCGGCACCGAGGTGTGGTGGGTCTCGGCCGCCGACCCGGGCGTGCTGGCTGTAAGCATGCGGGCGCTGGGGCGGCGCATAGGCGTTACCGACGCCGAGCTAGAGCACGGTGACGCCGCTGATGTCATCTGGCAGCGCCTAACAGCCAGACAGGGACCATGGTTGCTGGTGATCGATAACGCCGATGACGTACAGGTCCTGGCCGGGGCCGGGACCTGCGTGGCTGAGGGCCGGGGGTGGCTGCGGCCGATGGTCGGGGAGACTGGGATGGTCCTGGTCACCAGCCGCGACGGAAGCAAAAAGAGCTGGGGCGCGTGGTCTCGGCGGCACCGGCTGGAAATGCTTCCTGCCGATCCGGCGGCCGCGGTGCTGGCTGACCACGCCGGTCATCATCGGGGCCTGGGCAGCGAGGAGGACGCGCGGCAGCTGGCGTCGCGGCTGGGCGGGCTACCGCTGGCCCTAAAGATCGCCGGGTCCTACCTGGCTGAGACGGTGGCTATCCCGGCCGCGTTCGCGGACACCGACGTGATCCGCACCTACCGGCGGTACCGGGACGCCCTCCAGGGCGGTGACCTGGAGACCGTCTTTCCTGCACCTGGCGGCCAGCTGACGGCTGAGCAGGCCCGTGGGCTGATCGGCCGGACCTGGGAACTGACCCTGGACCTGCTCGACGCCCGGCCGCTGCCCGAAGCCCGGCGGGTGCTCCGGCTGCTGGCCAGCCTCGCCGATGCACCGGTCCCATTCGAGCTGCTGCTGCACCCGGCCACGCTAGCCACCTCCCCGCCTTTCCAAGACATCACGGGATCTCAGATCTGGCACGCGCTCAAAGCCCTCGATGACTTCGGGCTCATCGACATGGACACCAGCGGCCCGAGCCCGGCCGCGATCCGGGTCGCGCGGCTCCATCCGCTGGTCCGCCACACCAGCCGCCCGGCCGCTGGACCCGAGCGCCTGGCTTACCTGGAGCTGTCCGCCAAGATGCTGCAGCGGGCAGCAGATGACGAAACTACTGGCGAGCCAGAAAATCCGCTAGCTTGGCCAGCCTGGCAGCTGCTCGCCCCACACATCGCCGCGGTCTTTGACCGTCTCAGATCGGAGCCAGACTGTCCGGACGACGTGTTGGGAGCGGCAGCGTACATGGCGGCCCGCTATCAGGCAGTGCAAGGATTTCACGCTGAGGCCGAGGCCGGGTTCCGGGACGTATTGGTGGCCTGGCTGCGGGTGTTTGGCGCCGATCACCCGCACACACTGGCCGCCCGGCATCAGGTCGCGTTGGAAATGGCCGGGCGGGGCGCTCATGCCGAAGCCGAAGCCGAGTACCGGGACATACTGGCGGCCCGGCTGCGGGTGCAAGGCCCTGACCACCCGGACACGCTGACCGCCCGGCACGAGATTGCCGCGGCGATGGCTGCACGGGGCGCTCATGCCGAAGCCGAAGCCGAGTACCGGGACATACTGGCGGCCCTGGTCCGAAAGCTCGGACCAAATCACCCGCACACACTTGCCGCCCGGCACCAGATTGCCCTGGAAATGTCTGCGCAGGGGAATCACGCCGAGGCCGAAGCCGAGTTCCGGAAGGTGCTGGCTCGCCAGCTGCGGGTGCAAACCCCTGATCACCCAGAGACGCTATTTACTCGGCACTCCATCGCCCAGGAGATGGCCACGCTAGGGAAGCACGCCGCAGCCGAGGCCGAGTTCCGGGACATACTGGCGGCCCAGCTGCGGGTGCAAGGCCCCGATCACCCGCACACGCTGGACGTTCGGAACGAGATCGCCATTGAAATGGCGTGGCGGGGGAATCACGCCCAGGCCGAAGCCGAGTTCCGGGACGTACTGGCGGCACGCCTGCGGGTGCAGGGCCCTGACCACCCCTCCACGCTAGAGACCTCGGCGATGCTCGATATTCTTAAGCAGCGAAAGAATACTTGATTGGCCTTTCAGCCAACGTTTGCGTTACAACGCGTCAACTACGCCGCTGACCTGTCGGACGCGAATGGCTGATAGGACGCGAGCAAGTCCACTGCGCTCCTCCGGCCCTTGAGGTGCCAATCTAGGCCCTGCTCGGCGCAGCATGTAAGCGTGAAGGCGCGCCCGCGCTGGGCACGCGCCGGGCGGGGGCCTTGCAAGGCCAGAGCCCGGCGGCGCAGCGGCGCCGCCTTGATACGTAGCTACGGCCAGATTCGGCAGTGCAAGCGACTCTTGGTCCCGAAGCAAGCGCGCCACCCTCCGGACCTGCCCTCTTCGCATGCCTGACCTGCTCAGACCGTGTACCGGAGTGCACCGGTGTTCCCTGGTGATCCTGGCGGTTGTCACTCAGATAGTCACTCAGCCCCCGCTGCACAGGTCTAGACCGCTTACCGGGTGCCGTGACGGGCTACTTGCTCAGAGCATCGCTGCGCGATGATCGTCTGTTGGGGCGTGCCCGGTTCGATGCTGCCCAGTCGGGCGCGGATCTGGGCTGGGTAGCCGGGGAAGTACTGGCTGATGACGTCCAGACTGAACTCGTGCAGGATCGAGGTGGCGGGCTCGCGTTCGAGAAGAAACTCGAACGACGTCCTGACCAGTTCCTCGGGGGCGACGTGGCCGCAGCCGAGGGGTGGCAGGATATCCAGAGAGGCACGCTCACCTGGTGGCTGGTGCCCGCCGGTGTCTGGACGCGGAAGGTGCCATCGGCCTGGCGGGTGACGGTGACCTGCGCCATGCCGTCACATTAGCCTCACGGCAGAGCATCCAACGCTGATCGGCAGTGCCATGTCAGTGGGCGAACGGTCTATTCAGAGGACCGACACAAACCGGCCGTCTAGTGGGCAATATCTCTGGGGTTAAGCTGACCTGTCTCTATGACCTGGCCTTGGTTAGTGCGGGTGGGGGCGTCAGCCGTTCGGACTATCACCGACTCGGTGCCATCGCTCACCTCATACGATAGTGAGGTGGCCCCATTTGAAAGTTTCGGTGCCGCGTTGTCGACACTGGCGTCCAGGTTCTCGACGACGCTCGGTGTGCCCGGACTGGCCTGGGCCCGCGTGAGCGCAGATGACTGAGTCCGGCCTGACGCCGCTCGCGACCGCTTCCGAGCGAGTGAGGCTGATCGGTCGCGCGGTGAGGACGTGGACGGGCGAGCTGGTTGACCTTGGTGGCCGGAACACGCTGCTGTATTACAGGGATCTCAAGCAGGGCACCCTAGATGTCGGCCCTGGCTCGGCTGCTAACGATGTCGCTGTCGATGAGCTCCTGTCGTCCCGGGCGGTCAGGCTGTCAACCTTGTTTGACGACGCCGCGATCGGCGCGGCGGCGCGGCGCGCTCGCACCGTCAAGGCAAAGGCGGCGGAGAACTTCGAGGAACGCGGCCTTGAGACTTTGTTTCTTGCCTGGGGAATGGCCACCTGGCCCAATCCTCGGGGTACGGCAACCCCGGCCGCGCCGGTGCTGCTGCGCCAGGGAGCACTGGCCGCCCGGGGCGGCGCGGGCGAGGACTTCAACGTCAGCCTGCTCGGCGAGTGGGAGATCAATCCGACCCTGCTGCACCTGCTCAAGAACGATTATCAGGTCGACCTTAATCGGGCTGAGCTGCTGGAGTTCCTCGACCAGGATGCGGAGCCGCCCGACTCGATGCCGCTCTTCGAGCGGATCACCAAGTCCTGCTCGGTGATTCCCGGTTTCTCGGTGGCGCCGCGGATTGTGGTGGGCAACTTTTCGTATGCCAAGCTGCGCATGGTTCTGGACCTGGAGACGGCTACCGATGCCTTGCTCGGCTCCGAGCTGATCTGCGCGATCGCCGGCGATGAGGCTGCCCGTGATGCGGTGCGTGCGCGCCACCCGGATGTGGCTCTGAATGAGCCGGACTTTGTGCCGCCTGCAGATGAGTTCCTCGTCCTGGACGCTGATGCCAGCCAGTCCTATGCGATTAACTGCGGCGTCCGCGGCGCCGACCTGGTCATCGATGGTCCGCCGGGGACCGGAAAGTCGCAGACGATCGCCAACCTGATCGTGACCTTGTCGGCACGCGGCGAACGCGTCTTGTTCGTCGCGGAGAAACGGGCGGCCATCGACGCGGTCCTGGACCGGCTCAACCCAGTGGGGCTGGCCGACCTGGTCCTCGACGTGCACGACGGCGCCGGATCCAGGCGCAGGCTGGCCGCCGACCTGGCCCGTACCTTGGCGATCGCCGGCGGCATCCCCAAGCCCGACATGACCGGCGCCCAGGAGACCCTCATCCGCCGTCGCCAGGTTCTTATCGACCGGGCCGCGGCGCTGCACGCGCGGCGCGCACCGTGGGGTGTCAGCGTCTATGAAGCCCAGTCCCGGCTGCTGGGAATCCCGGCTGCGGCGACGTCCGCGCAGCGGCTTCGAGGAGAGAGGCTCGCCGGCCTCGACGATCAGGCGTTCCGCCAGGCCCAGGCCGAGCTGGAATACTTCATCGGCCTGGGCGGCCTTGCCATCTCCGAGGCAACGACGCCCTGGGCCGGGGCCTTTACTGCCGGGACGATCACCACACCCGACGCTGCCCAGGCAGCCCTTGACACCGCTCACACCCTGGCCGACCACACGCTGCCCGAGACGACCGCCCGCCTCCACCAGGTCATCGCAGACTGCGGCCTGCGCCTCCCGCAGACCGTGGGTACCTGGGTGCAGGCGCTCAGCCTTCTCGACGGTGTCGCGGCCACCCTGGCCGTCTTCGATCCCGCCATCTTTACTATTCCCCTCGACGAACTGGCTGGCGCGCTCGCGCCGGGAGCCGGGGGCCTCTTCGGCCGCATCGCGGCGCGCATCAGCAACAGCGGCTACCGCCGCGCCCGCAAGACTGCGCTGGCCCTGTGGCAGGCAGCCAAGCCGAAGCCACCGGCTTTGCATGCTGCGGTCGCTGCCGCCGCCGACCAGGCCACCGCGTGGCGCCATGCAGCCGCCGACAGCGGCGGCCCCAGGCTTCCGGCCGACCTGGCCGGCGCCGAGGGCGCTTTCGGGCAGCTCTCCGCCGAGATACAGGCCCTGGTCCGATGGGCTGGGACCGCTAACCTGGCCGATCTCCCGATCCCCGAGCTTGCACGACGCCTGCAGGCCCTGATCGCCGATACCGAGACGCTGTCCAAGCTGCCCGAGCTGGCGAGGCTCCGCACCGCATTGCGCGGCGCAGGTCTGTGGCCGCTCATCGAGGAGATCTCGCATCGCAATCTGACCATCGACCAGGCCCTGGCATGCGCCGAGCAGGTCTGGCTGTCGTCGATCCTGGATTCTGTGTCGGTCGCCGACCCGCGCATCGGCGCCTTCGACGGCCAGGCCCACCGCCGCACTGTCGCGGAGTTCCGCGGCGCCGACCGAACCCATGTCGATACCGCTGCGGTCCGGGTCCGCCGGGCCATCGCCGAGAACGTCACCAGGACCCGGGACGCCTACCCCAGGGAGTCCGATGTCGTCGAGCACCAGGCCCGCCTCAAGCGCGGCCACCTTCCGGTGCGCCAGCTATTCCAGGCCGCCCCGCACGTGCTCGGCGCGCTCAGGCCGTGCTGGGCCATGTCGCCGCTGCTTGTCTCCCAGCTGCTGCCCGCCCAGCGCTGCTTCGACGTGGTCATCTTCGATGAGGCATCACAGGTCACTCCCGCCGACGCGGTCGGGGCGCTCATGCGAGCCGACCGGGCGGTCGTGGCTGGTGACCCCCGCCAGCTGCCCCCTACCAGTTTCTTCATGACCTCCGCAGGCGGGGAGGACGACGAGGAAGCCGAAGCCGAGGAGCTGGGATCATCCGCGGGAACGCGCAACATGGAATCAGTCCTGGACGTCATGGGCGCTCTGCTCCCGCCGCCGAAAGGCACTAGGACGCTCGGCTGGCACTACCGGTCCAAGGATGAACGGCTCATCGCGTTCTCAAACGCCCAGCGCGAGCTATACAACTGGGCGCTGACCACGTTCCCGGGAATCGCCGGCGCCGAGTGCCTGTCCCACGTCCTAGTGCCGTTCAGGCCCGGCCGTGCCGGGCAGGAGGACTCCGTCACCGACGAGGTCATCCGGGTTGCCGAACTTGTCGCCGGCCACGCCCGGACCCGGCCGGATGCATCGCTGGGCGTTATCGCGATGGGCATCAAGCACGCCCACCGCATCGAGGAAGCGCTGCGCCGCGCGCGGGGCGACGACGAGGACCTCGACGCCTTCCTCGACGGCACCGCATCCGAGCAGGCACGCAAAGAGCCCTTCTTCGTCAAGAACCTCGAACGGGTCCAGGGCGACGAGCGAGACGTGATCATCCTGACCATCGGTTACGGCAAGACCGCTGACGGGCGGATGCTGTACCGCTTCGGGCCCATCAACAACGAAGGGGGCGAGCGGCGGCTCAATGTGGCGATCACCCGGGCCAGAGCTCGCATGACCGTGGTGTCGTCGTTCGCGGCGGCTGACATGGATCCCGGCAGGCTGCGCTCCGCGGGGGCCCAGATGCTGTCCCGCTACCTGACCTACGCCGAATCCGGCGGCTCCAACCTGGGCGACACCGCCAGGGGCAAGCCGGACCTCAACCCCTTCGAGCGTGACGTCGAAACCCAGCTGAGCGCGGCCGGCATCCCGCTGATCGCTCAGTACGGGTGCTCCGGCTACTGGATCGACTTCGCCGCCCAGCACCCAACCCGGCCGGGCCGCATGGTGCTCGCGATCGAATGCGACGGAGCCACCTACCACTCGTCAGCCACCGCCCGAGATCGAGACCGTCTCCGCCAAGAGCACCTCGAACGCCTCGGCTGGACATTCCATCGCTTGTGGAGCCAGGACTGGTTCTACCATCGCGAAGCCGAGATCACACGGGCGCTCGCCGCCTACCGCGCGGCGGCGACAGCCGCCGATCACAACGTCAGCGTCGAGTCGCCTCCTGAGCCCATCACCCGCCAAATGGGCGGCCAGGCCGACCCGCAAAGCCCGGCCGACCGCTGGCCAACCGGCCGGACTGGCCGCTGCCCCATCGCGACGCACCGGAGCAGCATCGACGAATACACCCCCGGCGAATTGGCCACCGTCGTGCGCTGGATCGAGTCAGACACCCTGCTGCGTACCGAGGAAGAACTGCTAACGGAGACAATGCGCGCGCTCGGATTCACCCGTAAAGGCTCAAAGATCACTGCGGCTCTGACCGATGCCATCGCATTGGCCCGTAACCGAGCGACACGCCAATGGTGACACCAAAAGTCCCGCGGTCCGCTCGCATTTCGTATCAAAATAGTCAACGGGTCTGGGTGGCGTTAGGTGGCCACGAAACTTGTCCGCGTCCCGTCCTGGGCAGGCTGGCGTGGCGGGTATGGTGGCCGCGGCGCGGGTGGCGTGCGCGAGTGTGCTGCCCGGCCGCCGGCCGCGCCGCGGCGTTCTCAGCTTAAGGGTGTACCGGGCGGTGGGCTGGTGTCCGGTCCCGGTTCACCGCGGACTGGCGTACGCGGCCGTGATTGATGGGGCATCGTACTGGCGTGCTGCCCGTGTCGCCGGAACTATCCGTGGAGCCCTCGTGCCCGAAAAATAGTCTGAGCGCCGGGGACGATCTTGCGGGCTGGGTACTGCTGCTGCGTGCGCGCCGATCAGATTCGGCTTCCCCCCTCTCGTTCCCCGGGCAGCCTCACCGTGTCGCTTTCCAGGGAAAGGGTGTGGTTGTTCATGGCCAGGACGAGGAGCAGGCCGGCGTCACCGCCGGTACCCGGCGATGCCGGCGCGGAGGTGACCGATGAGCCGGTGCAGGTGATCAGCCGGGCGGCGGCGATCGATGTGGCCAAGGGCTCGGGGATGGTGTGCATGCGGCTGCCGCATGAGTCCCGGGCGGGACGGCGGACCCAGAAGGTGTGGGAGGTGAGCGCGACCTTCGCCGCGGTCGTGGCGCTGATGGATCACCTGGTGTGCCAGGGCGTGGAGCGGCTCGTGCTGGAGTCCACCAGCGACTACTGGCGTATCTGGCTGCGCCGCGAGGCGCCCTGTTGTATTCCCGGTTTAGCCGGGAGGAATTTGGAGGATATTCCTGGGTCTGATGGCTTACTCAAGATCCGAAAGGTGAAGGGGACAATAGCATGGTGCGCCGCGAGGCGCTTCACCGTATTCCCTGTGGAGCAGGGAGGAACTTGGTGGGATGTTTCTGGGTCTGATGTCTTACCTGGCGCCGAAAGGTTAAGGGAACAGCAGCATGACA
>Ga0310037_10000082_pt1 | contig 89228 bp, 77 predicted proteins | sample Sb_taG_11_FD_200239 | JGI IMG/M metagenome (GOLD analysis project Ga0310037, IMG submission 200239) | Peat soil microbial communities from Weissenstadt, Germany - Sb_50d_3_AS metaG (v2) (version 2) | ecosystem: Environmental > Terrestrial > Soil > Wetlands > Peat | place: Germany: Weissenstadt... | reverse complement strand
ACTGCACCTGACAACAGGCAACGGCGCCCCCAGGGGCAGCAGCGATTATATGTCATATTCTACGCAACATATGCGGAGAATACTTGCTTCTTGCGGTGATTACTGGCTATAATCTCCGCAGGAGATGCGGAGAATGTATATCTATGAGCTTCATAACTGGCCGCAGTTTGACTGGAACCGGGAGCGGCTCGCCGAACCTCTCGCCGACGTCCGCCACCGGCAGGGTAGGCTGATCGGCCACATGGAAGCTCTCGGATTCAACCTGCGCCAAGAGGCCGTGTTGCAAACCCTGACGGCCGACGTCCTCAAGAGCAGTGAAATCGAGGGGGAGAAGCTGGACGCAGAACAGGTCCGGTCCTCGATCGCGCGCCGCCTCGGCATGGACATCGGCGCACTCAAGCCTGCAGACCGCGAGATCGAAGGTGTCGTCGAAATGATGCTCGACGCCACGCGCCACTATGACCAGCCGCTCACCGCCGAAAGGCTCTTTTCCTGGCATGCGTCCTTGTTTCCGACCGGGCGTAGCGGCATGACCAAAATCAGAGCAGGGGCCTGGCGTGATGACAGCACCGGCCCGATGGAGGTTGTTTCCGGCCCTATCGGCAAGGAGCGCGTCCATTTCCGGGCACCAGCGGCGCAACGGCTCGATGGCGAAATGCAAGCATTCCTGAACCGGTTCAACGTAAACGCCGACGTTGATCTGGTCTTGAAAGCAGGGCTGGCCCATCTGTGGTTCGTGACCATCCACCCGTTCGACGACGGTAATGGCCGCATTGCGCGCGCCATAGCGGACATGGCTCTGGCGCGCTCGGAAAACAGTCCGCAACGCTTTTACAGTATGTCAGCACAAATCCGGCAGGAGCGCGGGGGCTACTACGACATTCTTGAGCAAACACAGAAAGGGACACTGGATATCACGCCCTGGATGGAATGGTTCCTCGGCTGCCTCGGCCGCGCCATTGACGGTGCACAGACTACGCTCAGTGCTGTCCTCGCGAAGGCACGCTTCTGGGAAGCTATCGCCGGTGTATCGATCAACGAGCGCCAGCGGCTGGTCCTCAACCGTCTGCTTGATGACTTTGAGGGTAAGCTCACAACTTCGAAATACGCGAAGCTCGCCAAGTGTTCCCAAGACACAGCCCTGCGTGACATTCTGGGTCTCGTAGAACGCGGCATTCTTGTCCGCAATCCGGAAGGCGGACGGAGCACGAGCTATGCACTTGCGCCGAGGCCATAGGCTTCACGAGATGCTTTATAAGTCAGTTCTCTCGTAGTCGAGACGTGAGCCGAGATGACCGGGGGGGACGCCAAAAAAGAAGGCTAGAAAGCCGCTCCACTTGACAACAGACAACGGAACAGGCTTTGAAATACTACTGTTTGTCTTTTAAGTTAATCAGTTGCCTGAGTTGAAGGCGGCGGCGAAGCCCCTCAAGCTGGTGCGTCTACCAATTCCGCCACTGCCGCGGGATCGAATCTGAAGCGGGCCGGGCATACCCAGCGGGCGCGGCCGCCGGAAGGCGCGGGGAGCTCGCGTTACGGATTCGCCTGCGCAGGCGCCTTTTCCGCGGGAGCCGGGGGAGCAGTCTGCTTGGTCTCGGGAGCGGGCGCCTTCGGCGGCTCCGCAAACTTCGACTTTTCCTCGGCGACCGGCTTCTTGGACTCATCCTCCATGATGCTCTTCGAGAACTGTTTTGAGCCCACCCAAGAGAGATAGAGGCTCGTCAACATAAAGACCACGGCGGCGCCGCTGGTGAGCTTCGTGAGAAAATTCCCCGCGCCGCGGCTCCCAAACACGGTCGAGCTCGCGCCACCGCCGAAAACGGCGCCGATCTCGGCACCCTTGCCGCGCTGCAAAAGCACGACCACGATGAGGATCAGGCACACCATGACATGAAGCACGGTCGCAAAGATGGTCACTGGGCCTCCAACGGGCGATCAAAGCGCACGATGCGCGAAAAGCTCACCGGGTCAAGGCTCGCCCCGCCGACGAGCGCACCATCGATGTCTTGCTCGGCCATGAGCGCATACACATTGTCAGGCTTGACGGAGCCCCCGTACTGGATCCGCATCTGGGCCGCGGCTGCGCCGAAGGCTTTGCCGAGGCGCTCTCGGATGAAGGCGTGCACCTCCTGGGCGAGGCCGGGGGTCGCGGTCTTGCCCGTCCCAATCGCCCAGATCGGTTCGTAGGCGACAACCACCTCCTCGGCGCGCCCGGCCGGGACGCGCCCGAGACTTGCTTCGAGCTGCGTTTCCACCACCTCGAAGGTTTGGCCGGACTCGCGCTGCGAGAGGGTCTCGCCCACGCACACGATGGGACGAATGCCGTGGGCGAGGAGGAGCTCGGCCTTGCGCGCAATCCCCGCATCCGTCTCGCCAAACAACTGGCGCCGCTCGCTATGTCCCACGATCGTGTAGGCACACCCGAGATCGGCCAGCATCCGCGGTGCCACCTCGCCGGTAAACGCACCTTCCTCGTGCGCCGCGACGTTCTGCGCCGCGAGCTTGATCGGCGTGCCGGCAAGCGCCCGCGCCACCGGCTCAAGCGCTGTGAACGGCGGCGCGAGCACGATCTCGATCGAGTCCGTTTCCTGTGTGTACGGCAGAAAGTCCGCTACGAAGGCAAGGGCCTCACCGACCGTCTTGTACATTTTCCAGTTCGCCGCGAGAATCGGACGCCGCACCTAGCGCTCCAGCGCCGCGACACCCGGGAGCGTGAGACCCTGGACGAACTCGAGCGAGGCGCCGCCGCCCGTCGAGAGATGCGTGATGTGCGAGCCGAGGCCAAGCTTGTTGACGGCTGCGAGCGAGTCACCTCCGCCGACGACGGAGACGGCCTTCGAGTCCGCGATCGCCCGAGCCACCGCTTCTGTGCCTTTGGCGAAGGCCTCGATCTCGAACACCCCCATGGGGCCGTTCCAGAAGATCGTCCCCGCCTTTCGCACCTCGGCGGCGTAGATCGCTGCCGTCTCCGGTCCGATGTCGACTCCAAGCCAGCCTTCGGGGATCTGCTTGGCCACGCGGCTTACCGCACCGGCCGCGAGCCTCTCGGCCACCACGTGGTCCACCGGGAGGAGGATGCGCCGCCCGGCCGCGGCGGCCGCGTGCAGCACGCGCCGGGCATCGTCGACATGGTCCTCCTCCACCCGCGAGCTCCCCGTGGGTTCGCCCGCTGCACGCAAAAATGTGTAAGACATGGCCCCGCCGATTGCGAGTACGTCCGCCCGCTCTGCAAGTGCCTCGAGCACCGCGATCTTGTCGGAGACCTTCGCCCCGCCGAGCAGGCACACCAGCGGTCGGATCGGTTCGAGCACGACCCGCAAGTGCTCGAGCTCCGCCCGCAAGAGATCTCCCGCGGCCACACGCGGAACGAGCGCGACCATCCCCGCGGTCGAGGCGTGAGCGCGGTGGGCCGTCCCGAACGCATCATTCACGTAGATGTCCGCAAGTGCGGCAAGGCGTCGCGCGAAGGCGGGGTCGTTCTTCTCTTCCTCGGCGTGGAAACGCAGGTTTTCGAGCAGGGCCACCCCTCCCGAGGGAAGCTTCTCAATCGCGCTCTCTGCCACCGGGCCGACGCAGTCCAGCACGAAAACGACGGGCGTCCCGAGAAGCTCGCCAAGGCGCTTTGCCACCGGCGCAAGGGAGTACTTGGGGTCGGCCTTGCCCTTCGGGCGGCCAAGATGAGAGGCCACGATGACGCGTGCGCCCGCGCTGACAAGGCGCCTCAGGGTCGGAAGCGTCGCCCGGATCCGCGTGTCATCTCCGACGACTCCGTCCTTCATGGGGACATTGAGGTCCGCACGCACGAATACCCGCTGCCCGCGCACGGGGGCCTGCGCGAGGAGCTGGTCCAGGGAGGGAACGGCCACGGGGACTGGTCCTAGCGGGACATCAGGAGGGCAAGGTCGACGACGCGCCGGGAATAGGCCCACTCGTTGTCGTACCACGCCAGGATCTTGGCGAAGTTCCCACCCATCACCTTCGTTTCGAGCGCGTCGAGGATCGAGGAGTGCGGGTTGCCCCGGAAGTCGATCGAAACGAGGGGTTCTTCGCAGACCTGAAGGATGCCCTTCATGGGTCCCGCCGCGGCCGCCTTCATCGCGGCATTGATGCCGGGGGCATCGGTCGACTTTTGGAGCTCGACCGAGAGGTCGACGACCGAAACGTCGGAGGTCGGCACGCGGATCGCGAAGCCGTCGAGCTTGCCGGCGAGCTGCGGCAGCACCTCGCCGATCGCCTTCGCCGCACCCGTGCTCGTGGGGATCATCGACACGCTCGCGGCGCGCGCGCGCCGCAGATCCTTGTGCGGAAAGTCGAGGGTCACCTGATCATTCGTGTAGGCGTGAATCGTGGTCATCCATCCGCGCTGGAGCCCGAAGTGATCGTCCAACACCTTGGCCACGGGTGCGAGGCAGTTCGTCGTGCAGGAGGCGTTTGAAACGATCTTGTGCTTGCTCGGGTCGTAGGCCTTGTCGTTCACTCCGAGGACGATCGTCACATCCGGCTTCTTGGCGGGGGCGGTGATGATCACGCGCTCGGCTCCCGCCTGAAGGTGCTTTGCCGCATCCTCGCGTCCGGTGAATTTCCCCGTCGACTCGATCGCGAGCTTGGCGCCGAGACTCGCCCAGGGCAGCTTCGCCGGATCCTTTTCGGAAATCACCGGGATCTTCTTGCCATCGATCACGATGGCGTCAGCTGCGGCTTCGACGTCTCCGGGATAGATGCCATGCACGGAGTCGTACTTGAAGAGGTGAGCCAAGGTCTTTGCGTCGGTCAGGTCGTTGATGCCGACGAACTCGAGCGGGGTGCCGCGGGCCGCCCGCAGGACGAGCCGGCCGATCCGCCCGAATCCGTTAATTCCGACCCGCAGTGACATAAGAGCCTCCGGTCGTTTGAAGAGGGGGGAGGGTACAAAGCGCTCGCGGCGACCGCCATCGAATGGGCGCGGGGCTACCTTGCGGCCCCAGGGACGGAGGTTCTGTGATCGTCGGCAGTGGCATCGATGTGATCGAGATCGCGCGCATTGAAAGGCTTTTGACCCGAAGCCGTGAGCACTTCGAGCGACGCGTCTTCACTGGCGCCGAGATCGCCGACTGCCGCCGCTTCCACTGCGTCGCTCCGCAGTTTGCGCTGCGTTTTGCGGCGAAGGAGGCGCTGATGAAGGCCGTCGGCACCGGCTGGGCGCGCGGCGTTCGCTGGGTCGACATCGAAACTCGTCTTGATCCCCGAGGGCAGGGTGGGAATCTTCGCCTCACTCTCTCGGGCCGAGTTGCCGAGATCGCCCAGGAGCTGGGTGCCGGTGCCACTCATCTTGCGGTCTCGCGCACCCGAAGCCATGCCATGGCCGTTGTGCTGCTGGAGGCAAGGTGAGCGCCATCACAACGCCCGGCACGCAGCCGACTGGGCTTGGCGGGGGACTCGGGGGCCGGCGCCGCCGGTGGGGGGAACCCCTTCTCGTCGGCGCTCTGGCAATCGGGGCGGCGTTTTTCCTGATCTCCCTTGGCCTCTCGGCGCTCCGCGAAAGGCGCGCCGAACGCGATGCCTTCCCCGTCGAAGACGGGACGGTCCGCGTGACGGGCATCGAGCATCCCGTAGGGATCTCGCGGGACGCTCGCGGAACGCCCCACGTCGAGGCCGAGAGCGAGACCGACGCACTCTTCGGCCTCGGTTTCGTGCATGCCCAAGATCGCCTCTCGCAGATGGTGTGGCTCGCGCGCAGTGCCCGCGGCCGCGCGGCGGAGCTCGTCGGCAAGGATGCCCTGGCCGCTGATCGCCTCGCCCGCACGCTGGGTCTCGGGGAGCTCGCGGATGCACAGGTCGCGCGCCTTGACGCTTCGACGCGCGACGCCCTCGTCGCCTACTCGGCGGGGGTGAACGCCTGGATGGACGAGATCCGCGGCGGGCGCGCCGGTGCTCCCCTTGCCCTTGAGCGGGCCGGAGTGAGTCTCGAGCCATGGACGCCGGGCGACAGCATCGCCATCGTGAAGTTCTACGCATGGGTGCTCGGCAATAGTCTCGAGGCGAGCGTGCTCTACTCCGACTTGATCGAGCGCCTCGGTGGCTTCGAGGCGCGTTTTTTCTTTCCAGACCCGCCAGGAGGGGACGGCGTTGCTCCCACCCAGGAGGCGGTGGTACCCCCCGCCGCGCCGTGGGCGGCAAGCGCTCTCCCGGCTCTCCGGCAGGAGGATCCCCTCGCTCTCGCCGCGGGTCTTGCCGGCCGCGGCGCCGGGAGCAGCGCGTGGGTCGTGTCCGGTCGCCTCTCAAGGAGCGGCAAGCCCCTGCTCGCTGCCGATGCGCACCTTGAAGCCACCGCGCCCGGTCTGTTCTACGAGGCCCATTTCCGGGGCGGCGCACTCGACGTGGCCGGCGGCACCATCCCCGGCGTCCCGGTCGTGTGGAGCGGCGCGAACCGCCACGTGGCCTGGGGGGCGACCTCTGCCGGGGCCGTTACGACCGACCTGTTTGTGGAGACGCTCGACGCCTCGGGAACGCGCTACCACGACGGCGACGCCTTTACCCACCTGCGCGTGCGCAAGGAGCAGATTCGAATCCGAGGCGCGAGCGACGAGGTGCTCGTGGTTCGCGAGACGCGACACGGCCCCCTCGTGAATGCGCTGCTGTCCGGGGAGCATGAGCCCCTCGCGGTAGCTTGGACCGGTGCAAGGGCGGGCGATGGCATCGGCTCCATGCTTCGGGCGGCACGAGCCACCAACACCGCACAGTTTCGAGCGGCACTCGCCGGGCATCACGAGCCGGTGCTCGCCATCGTCTTTGCCGACGCGGATGGCACAGCGGGTTTTCAGGTGGCGGGCTATGTGCCGCGCCGCGGTCTGGCGACGAACTTGGCGCCCGTCCCGGGACGCACGGATCTTTACGACTGGAAGGGCGCGCTGCCCCTTGAGGCGCTGCCCCAGGCGTCGCTTCCGGCGGGAGGGAACTGGCTGATCGCAGCCGATGCAGTGCTCTCCCGCGGTGGCGTGCGCGGTGAGTGGTTTTGGCGTGAGGGCAACCGCCAACGAAGGATTGACGGCCTCTTGCGCGAGGCACAGCGACGTGGACCCATGGAGGTTCGCGATCTTGCGGAGATGCAGGCCGATGTGGAGTCCCCCGAGCAGCGGCAGCTCGTCGCGACGGCTCTCGCGCTCGCGGGCGATCCGTCCACGCTCGGGGCCGAGGCGCGTGAGGTCGCGCAGGTGCTTGCGGCGTGGGACGGACGCGCCTCCGCCGACAGCGTCGGTGCGGCTCTGTCCCATGTCTTCGTCGAGCGGCTCGTGCAAGAGCTTTTGGCAGAGCGCCTCGGACCCGATCTTCTGGAGCGCTACCTTGCTTCGCCCCGCACAAGTCCGGTGTACGTCCTCGCGCAAATCCTTGAGCAAGCCCGGGCGCATGCGGCGTCCGCGCGGGGCAAGGGCGGCGCGGGATCCGACGCCACGGCTGACGCCATTCGGCGTAGCCTGCGGGAGAGCTGGCTCTTCCTCTCCGTGCATGCCGGCTCGAATCGCGAGAAGTGGGCGTGGGGGCGTCTGCACACGGTGACCTTCCGCCCGCTCGGTCTGGCCGTGCGTCTTGGGGCGCGCGGCGATGCCCTTGGACCCTTTCCGTGCGACGGAGACGAGGCCACAGTGGCCGCCGCCGAATACGACCACCGGCAGCCCTTCGAGGTGCGCCTGGCCTCGACCTACCGCTTCGCCGTCGATACCGCGCAACTCGACCAAGCGCTCTCGGCGCTGGTCCCCGGCGAATCAGAGCATCCCGGCCATCCTCACGAAACGGATGGAATCGCGCGCTGGCGCGAGGGTCGCCCCCGACTCCTTGGTACGAGCCGGCTCCTGATCGACGAGACGAGCCGTGCACGGCTCTCCCTCGAGCCCGCACCGCACCCGCAATGAGGGCTGCGGGTTGAGCCCTGTGATCCTCTTCGCCGAGGTGCCGTCGTTCTACGCCTCGGTCGAGCGCGCCCTCGATCCCTCGCTCGCGGACCGACCCGTGATTGTCGGCGGCGACCCGAGGCGGCGCGGGCTCGTGCAGGACGCGACCGACGACGCCCTCGCGGCGGGGGTCATTCCTGGCATGACGATGGAAGAAGCACTCCAGCGCTGCCCGCGCGCGCGTGCGATCCGTACCCACATGCCTCGTTACCGTGAGGTTGCGCGGCACGTGCGGGCGTGCCTGCGCCGACGGGTAGAGCGTTTTGAGACCGAGGGGCTAAGCGGCGCCTACCTCGATGTCTCCGAGCTCGAGGAGCCGGCACAGGTCTTCGCCGAGTCGCTGCGACGCTCCGTCGGAGCGGAGCTGCGGCTTCCCCTGCGCGCGGGAATCGGTCCCAACAAGCTTCTCGCGCGCCTCGCCGCCGAGGTTGCAGGGACGGGTACGCTCGAGATCCGGCTCGGCGCGGAAGCCGAGTTCCTCAATGCCCTTCCGGTGGCACGGCTTCCTGGCATCGGCCGTCACACCGAGGAGCGTCTGGCCCAGCTCGGCGTGCGTCACGTGGGCGAGCTCGCTGCGATCGACGCGGCGATCCTCGCGCAAGCGCTCGGCCATCGCCGTGGCCTTGAGCTCCACGCCCTCGCGCGCGGCCAGGGCGACAGCCGGGTGCGTGGGGAGCGCTACCCCGGAAGCCTCTCCCAAGAGGCCACCCTTTCGGGCGCCGAGACCGACCTCATGGTTCTCGGCGAGCAGCTCGATCGCCTCGCCCACGGCCTTGAAGGTGCACTCCGCCTCCAAGGCATCGCCGCGCGCCGCGTCGTTTTGAAGCTGCGCTACGCGGACTTGGAGACCACGACCCGCAGCCGCACCCTCGCCCATTCGGTCTCGACCGCGGGCGAGATTGCGGCGGTGGCAAGAGGCCTTCTCGACCGCACCCAAGCCGGCGTCCGCCCGGTCCGCCTGCTCGGAATCGGCCTTTCGGTCTTCAGCCGAGCTCGCAAGGATGACCGGCAGCTCGACCTCTTTGCCCGCCGCTCCTGACGGCTTCGTCGCCCGGGTACCCCCTCAAGGGCATCGAACACGGCGCCGAAAGGGAGGCAAGCGCGGCGGGCGCCGCGCGAGGGGGAGCAGGCGATGGGCAAGGCTGGGGCCGAGCGCCGCAAGTATTCGCGCATCGCAACGGACCAGATGATCTCCTTCGCCCCAGTGGATACCCGAGACCGCCTCGCCGTCTCCCGGAACATCTCCACGGGGGGCATCCGCTTCGAGGCGGTAGGCTGCGAGATCACCCTTGGTGACGTTCTTCGCGTCACCTTCAATGTGGGCGACCACACGATCGTCGCGGTGGGCAAGGTGGTCTGGGCGACAGACATGGACCCCATCACCATGGACGTCGGCCTCGAGTTCATCGAGATCGATCCCCTGTCCGTTCGTCTGATCGACGAGGCTCGTAGCGAGTGATTTTGGCCCCACATCTATCTGCTTGACATCCCAGTCGACCCGGTGTGACCTACCAGTTCCATGGCCGACTTCCACCAGACCGGGGTCGTGACGACCCTCCATCGCCTCGGCCGCACGGAGCCCGAGCGCCTCGAGCGCGACCTCCTGTCGTACTCCGAGGAGCGGCCGATCGCCCTCGTGCTGCCCTGCCTCCACTCTGAGGTGCGAGACGTCGCGCTCAAGGGCATCGTCGAGACCCTAAAGCGTGTGCGGTACCTCCGGCAGATCGTCGTCAGCGTCTCGGGCACAAGCCGCCAGGACGAGTTCGACGAGCTCCGGTCGGCCTTCGAGGGTGTGCGGACCTTAAGGGGTGAGCTGCCCGTCTTCCTGTTTAACGGCGGGCCTCGGATCCAAAGCATCTACGAGCGGCTGCGCGAGGAGGAGCTAGACCCCGGGGGCGACGGCAAAGGCCGAAGCACCTGGCTTGCCTATGGATATGTCCTCGCAACCAACGTGGCGCGCGTGATCGCGCTTCACGACTGCGACATTCGCGAGTACCGTCGTGAACTTCTGGCCCGGCTCTGCTTTCCCACGGCAAACCCGCAACTCGGCTATGAGTTCGCAAAGGGCTACTACGGACGCGCCACCGATCGCTTGTATGGCCGTGTGACCCGCCTTTTTATGACGCCGCTGCTGCGGGCAATGAAGTCGGTGCTCGGCCCGCTGCCGCCCCTCGACTACTTGGACTCGTTTCGATATCCGCTGGCCGGCGAGTGCTCGATGACCACGGATCTGGCCCGCATTAACCGCATCCCAGGGGACTGGGGTCTTGAGGTCGGGGTGCTGGCGGAGGTCTACCGCAACTGCGCCCTAAAACGCATCTGTCAGGTCGAGCTGGTCGAGAACTACGACCACAAGCACCAGGAGCTCTCCGAGAGCGACGCTACGCGGGGGCTACACCGCATGGTGGTCGATATCGCGGCCTCGCTGATTCGCAACCTCGCCAGCTACGGCGTGGACTTCTCGGCCGGCTTTCTCAACACGCTGAGCGCCACCTACCGGCGGCTGGCCCAAGATGCGATCGCGAGCTACAGCGACGACGCTGCGCTAAACGCCCTCGCATTCGACCGCCATGAGGAGGAGATGGCGGTGGAGACCTTCTCCCGCGCGCTGCGGGCGGCGGGACTTGCCTTTGTCCGAGACCCCATGGGGGCGCCGGCCATCCCGAACTGGAATCGGGTGACTTCAGCGCTGCCCGAGATCCTGGACGACTTGCGCGAGGCCGTGGAAGCGGACTCCCGCGACCCGGCGTAAGATCGCCGCACCCCCTCGGTCGTCGACATTCGGCTGGCCTCACCGTGATTCGTCGCGGCGCAGGAGGATTCCATGAGAATCGGTCCGATTCCCGTCGGTGAGGGTTCTCCCCTCGTTCTGATTGCGGGCCTCAACGTCATCGAGAGCGAGCCTGCGACGCTCGAGGCGGCGGAGCGGCTCCAGGACCTGGCACTGCGCCACTCCCTGCCGCTCGTCTTCAAGGCTTCGTTTGACAAGGCGAACCGCTCGAGCCTGCGCTCCTTCCGGGGTCCGGGGCTCGACGAGGGTTTGCGCATCTTGGCCCGCGTAAAGCGTGTCACGGGACTTCCCACCCTTACGGACGTCCATGGGCCCGAACAAGCGAAGGCCGCGGCCGGCGTGGTGGACTGCCTGCAGATCCCGGCATTCCTGTGCCGCCAAACGGATCTCATCGCCGCATGCGCGGCAACCGGTCTCCCGATCAATCTCAAGAAGGGCCAGTTCATGGCACCTCTCGACATGCGCAACGCCGTCGAGAAAGCGCGTGCCCTCGGGGCGACCGGGGTCCTCGTGACCGAGCGTGGCACGAGCTTCGGGTACAACAATCTCGTCGTGGACCTGCGCGCGCTGCCGTCGATGCGAGCCTTCGCACCCATCTGCTTCGACGCGACTCATGCGGTGCAGCATCCCGGTGCTGCGGGCGACGCGAGTGACGGAGACCGGCGCTTCGTTGCGCCGCTTGCCCGGGCGGCCGTGGCAGTGGGGATCGACGCACTCTTCATCGAGGCGCACGCCGACCCCGATCGCGCTCCGTGCGATGGTCCGAGCCAGGTCACCTTTGATGCGCTGGCCGAGCTGCTTGTCGAGGTGCGCCGGATCGATGCCGCCGTGCGCAGCACGGGTGGGGGCGAGTCGCTCTGAGGGAGCGCACGCGCGAGGCGCTGGTCCTCGCAGCTCTACTCGTGTTGGCCGGAGCTCTGCGCGCCCAACACTGGATCCGCGAGGACGTTCTCTTCAACGACGGGCCAGAGTTCCTCCGGATCTCCAAGGCCATGGCCGCCCACGACTGGGGGGCGGCGCTCGCCGACGACTACCACCCGCTCTATTCCTTCGCGACTGTGGCGACGCAGCTCGTCGCCCCCCTCCCGAATGACGGCTACGTCTCGGCGGCGGTTCTGGTCTCCATCCTCGCCGGTGTTGCCTCGGTCTTGTGCCTCTACCTCTTCGTACGCTCGGCCTTCGGCACTGCGGCCGCGTGGCCTGCGGCTCTGGCTCTTGCAGTGCATCCCTACGCCGTGCGGTTCTCCGCAGACGTACAGAGCGATGGCCTTTATCTGGCGCTGTTCCTGGCTTCTGTAGCGGCGCTGTGGGCCGCGCTGCGGGACGGAGGGCCCGCGCTTGCGGGATGGGCCGGGGCCCTTTCGGGTCTTGCATATCTGACGCGCCCAGAAGGGGTAGGGGTCGCCCTCGTGGGCGGGGCCTTGGGGGGGCTGCGCACGCTCGGCGCCCAGGGCTCGAGGGCGCGCTGGATGGGCTGGCTCGCCGCTCTCGGCGCGGGCTCTCTCCTTGTGATGGCTCCCTATCTCGTATCGATCCGCGTTGAGACGGGGCGATGGCAGCTTACGAAAAAGAAGTCCCTCGAACGCGTCGCCTTTCTGGATGAGGAGGCCGCGGCCGCACCCGCAAGCCCTGCGCCCGCTCCCGGGTCCGTCTCGACGCCAGCCCCGGCTGCTCCGCCGCAAGGCCCCGCACTGTCCTCCTCGGCGTCGCCCGAGGCCGAAGCGCCTTCGCCTGGGCGGCGCCAGGTCTTCTTCGGATTTGTCTCGACGCTTGCCTCGACCATTCGCCCCGAGATCCTCCTTCTGCTGTTGGTGGGTGTCTACTCCTGCCGCGGTCGGCCGGGTCCAAGGGCGGTCTTTGTCCTCGCCTTCCTTGGCCTCTACGGGGTCGTTCTCCTCGGTCTTGCGCTCCACTATGGCTACTTGAGTCGCCGCCACGCCTTGCCGCCCCTCGCTCTTACGTTCGGCTACGCCGCCCTCGGCGTACCCGTGCTCGGCCACACGCTCGTTTCTTTAGGAGGGCGTCTTTTTCGCGCAAAGGCCACACCGCGCCCACGGCTTGCTCTCGGGCTTGGCCTCCTTTGCCTTCTTGCCCCGAGCCTTGGCAAGGAGCTACGGCCCCGGGACCACGCCGGACTCGCCGAGCGGCGGGCGGCGGAATGGCTCCGCACCGAGGGGCTTGCGCCCGGGCCCGTAGCCGCCAGCAAGGACCGAGTTGCCTACTATGCGGACGCGCCCTTCGTCCCGCTGCGCCACGCACCCGATGCGGGTCTCGTGGCGGACCTCAAGGCGCGCGGAGCCCGCTACCTCATCGTCGAAGAGGACGGGGGCGAGGGGAGCCGTGCCGCGCGACGAGCCCAGGAGGGCGGCTTGCCGCTGCTCCACCAGGTGGAGGCGGGCGGCCGCGAGGCGTGGGTCTACGCGCTGCCCGCGCCGCAGGGGGAGGGCCCTTAGATGCTGAATCGACACGGGGAAGTCTTCCGCACCCTCCTCGGTGCGAGCGACCTCGTACTGGTCGCCGCGTCGTGGCTCGCGGCGTACGGCCTGCGCTTCCGCCTCGGCTTCGACGCGCCCCAAGGCGTCCCAGAGTTCCGCGCCTACGTCATGCTCCTCGCGCTTATCCTTCCGCTCTGGTTCGTGCTCTTCCGAGCGCGCGGGCTTTACGAGGCCCAGCGTACGAACTCGCTCTGGCGGGAGGCGAGCCAGGTCTTGACGGCCACAGCGATCGGTGTCGGAATCCTCGTCATCGCGACCTTCTTCTTCCGCAGCTACTTCTATTCGCGCGCCGTCGTCCTCCTCTTCTTCTCCCTCTCCTTCGTGTCGGTGAGCACCTCTCGCCTCTCCGTACGGGGGGTTCTGCGTGTGCTGCGCCGCCGAGGCTACAACCTGCGCTACGCCCTCGTCGTGGGCGGGGGCGAGCTCGCAGGCCAGGTGATCGAGCGCATCCACGCTCACCGCGAGGCCGGGCTGCGCGTGGTCGGCGTCCTCTCCGACGATCCCGGGCACCAGGGGCGCAGCATCGTGGGCGTCCCGGTGCTCGCGGGCACGGAGCAGCTCAAGCAGGTGCTCCAGCGCCAGAAGGTTCAGCAGGTCCTGATCGCGCTGCCCAAGGAGGACGCACCCCGGCTCGAGAAAATCCTTGCAGACCTCGACGACGAGACCGTGAGCATTCGGCTCGTGCCCGATCTCCTCCATGTGCTGACGCTCCGCAGTTCGGTGGAGGACCTGGACGGCCTGCCGATGATCAATCTGCGCGAGAGCCCCCTTGTGGGCTGGGCCGCGGTGGGCAAGCGTGCGCTCGACATCGTCGCATCCGGGTTCGCACTCCTCGTCGCGGCACCGGTCCTCGCAGCGATTGCCATCGCGATCCGAATCACTGCGGGGCGGCCTGTGCTCTATGCCCAAGAGCGCATGGGGCTCGACGGCAGGGTCTTCCGGATGATGAAGTTTCGCACCATGGTCTCAGACGCAGAGGCGGAAAGCGGTCCGGTCTGGACGGTGCCCGACGATCCGCGACGCACACGTCTTGGGAGCTTTCTTCGCCGCACGAGCCTCGACGAGCTTCCGCAGTTCTGGAACGTTCTGCGCGGCGACATGAGCCTCGTCGGCCCGCGCCCAGAGCGGCCGGTTTTCATCGAGCAGTTCCGCCGCGAGATTCCCGGGTACATGCTGCGGCACAAGGTGAAGGCGGGTCTTACGGGCTGGGCGCAGGTTCACGGCTGGCGCGGCAACACCTCCCTCCACGAACGCGTCGAGCACGACATTTACTACATCCAGAACTGGTCTATTGGCTTGGATCTGCGGATCATCCTGATGACAGTGTGGCGTGGCCTCCTGCACCGAAACGCCTACTGAGGCGCCGGCGCCCCTCCCGAGCGACGACGATGCGATCCTCGGGGAGCTCGTCGCCTTGGCGGGTATGGGGGGCCGCGACCTTCCCCAGTTTGAGAGCCTTGTCTCCGCGCACCAGTACCGAGGGCTCTACCAGCTCTTCCGTGCGCACGTTCCAACGGGTGCCGAAGTGCTCGACTGGGGCGCGGGTAACGGTCATTTCTCCTACTTCTTGCTGCGCGCTGGCTATCGGGTGTGCGGGTTCGCCCTGGTCGACGAGGGATTCGGGGCGTGGCGCCCGAAAGGCCCCTACCGCTTCGTCCGGGGGAGCGGGAAGGATCCTGTGAAGCTGCCCCTTGCAGACGCGAGCTTTGACGCGGTCGCCTCGGTGGGTGTGCTCGAGCACGTGCGCGAAACGGGCGGCGAGGAGCTCGCGAGCTTGCATGAGATCGCCCGCGTACTCCGGCCAGGGGGCGTTTTCGTCTGTTGGCACCTCCCGAACCGCTGGAGCTGGATTGAGGCCCTGGCGAATCGCCTCTCGGGACAACACCATCACGCGTATCGCTTTACGAGGGGCGAGATCGAGGCGCTGCTCTTTGCCGCCGGGCTCGAGCGGCTCTTGGTCGGGACCTACGGCTTCTTGCCGCGGAATGTCTGGGGCCGCCTGCCGCTCCTCCGCGGGCTCGCAGGACGGCGCGCGATGGCGCGCGCATGGGACGCCCTCGACCTCGTGCTCGGCCGCGCCTTCCCGCTCTTCTGTCAGAACTTCGCCTTCGTCGCCCGAAAGCCCGCGATCGCGCGCTCATGAAGCACGTCCTCGTCGTCTCCTATCACTTCCCCCCGGCGGGCGGGGTGCCCGTGCGCCGGGTGCTGCGGATCCTGCGTCATCTCCCGACGCACGGTTGGCGCTGCACGGTGCTGACCGCCGATCGCCCGTTCGACCCATTCCACGGAGAGGATGCGGCGGGTCTTGCGACACTCCCCCCCGTCGAGCGCGTGCTCCGCGCACCTGCGCGATCGGGGCTCGAGCGCATTCTCGCGCGCGGTTTCGACCTCTGGTCGGGCGCAGCCCGCTCGGTCGATCGCGAGGCGAAGGGCCCCCCAGCGGATGGTCCGGCGGGAGGAACCCTCCGGCGGCTTCTCCATGAGACGCTCATCTTCCCCGACGCCAAGCGCCCCTGGGTGCGGGGTGCTGTAGCGCTCGCCCGCGCCGCTGCCCGGGAGGATCCTTTTGACCTTGTGCTTGCCACCGCCTTCCCATGGTCCGCATTTGTCGTCGCGGACCGCTTGCGGCGCTCCCTCGGACGGCCCATGGTGCTCGACTTCCGAGACGCGTGGACCCTAAACCCGCGCGGGCTATGGACCGGCCCCCGCAACCGCCGGCTCGAGGCCGAGCTCGTGTCCAGGGCAGCCGCCGTCGTCGTTGCGACCGACTGGATCCGCGACCATCTGCGCGCCCTTTACCCGGAGCTCCCGCCAGAGCGCTTCGTTACGGTGACCAATGGCTACGACCCGGCGGAGCAGCCACCGCCCGACCCTTCGCTGCGCGATCCCCACCATCTTGTGCTCACCTACACCGGCACCTTCAACGATGCGCTTCCCCCTTCGCGCTTCGACCACACGCCCTACTACCTGATCGAGGCGATCCGCCGAGTTTCGGTCGAGACGCGCGCCGCACTGCGCGTGCGCCTTGTCGGACGCGTGGGATCCGCCTATCGCGCGCATGTTCGCGCACTGGGCCTTGAAGACGTGATCGAAGTCGTGCCTCCGGTGGCGCACGCCCGCGCCTTGCAATACCAGATGGGGGCGGATGTGCTGGTCCTCGTCGTGTGCGATGCGCCCGGGGCTGCGGCCGTGCTGACCGCGAAGCTCGTCGAGTACGTGGCGGCGAGAAAGCCCATTCTCGCGCTCGCCCCCGACTGCGAGGCGAGCCGCGTCGTGAACGCGCACGAGCTCGGCTGGGTCGAGCCGCCGGCGGACGTGGAGCGCATCGCGCAGCGACTAGAAGCGCTGGTGGGAGACTGGCGCAGGGGCGCCCTTTCCAAAGGCGTGCCGGATGTTCCCGCGCTCGCAGCCTCCGTCCAGGTCGAGCGCTTCGCCGAGGTTCTGACGCGTGCGCTCGTTCCCGAGCGTGCGAGCGGCCACGCAAGGGCGAGAGCGCTCGGTCCCCGCGCGAGCAAGGAGTAGCGGACCGGATGTGCGGAATCGCAGGAATCTTGCGCCGAGACGGGGCGCCGATGGACGTGCGCACACTCGCGCAGCTCACGGCCTCGCTTGCGCACCGCGGTCCGGACGACGTCGGGTTTCTCGGCGGCTTCGACGACGGGACGCTTCGCACCGCGCACAGCGCCGAAGTGGCGCAAGGCAGTCGCGTGGCACTCGGCCACCAGCGGCTCTCGATCATCGAGCTCGGTCCCGGTGGCTGGCAGCCGATGGTTTCACAAGACGGGAGCCTCGCCCTTGTTTTCAACGGGGAGATCTACAACTACCGAGAGCTACGTCGCGAGCTCGAGGCGGAGGGGCACCGCTTTCGCGCACAAAGCGATACCGAGGTCCTGCTGGCGAGCCTCGAGCGCTGGGGCCTCGGCGCGCTCTCGCGCCTTGTCGGAATGTTTGCGTTCGCGGCGGTGGACGCGCGCGCCCGGCGCCTTGTGCTCGCGCGGGACCCCTTCGGAATAAAGCCTCTCTACTACGCGGAGGGGCCCCACGGGCTCCTTTTCGCCTCGGAGCTTCGGGGACTGCTCGCCGCGCGCGGGGGGTCGCGGCGCATCCATCCCCGCCGACTCTACGACTATTTGCGCTTTGGCTTAACCGACGACGGCGAGGAGACGCTCTTTGCCGGCGTTCGCCAAGTCGCGGGGGGACACGCGCTCTCCTTCTCCCTCGACCGAGCGGACCCGCCGACTCTTCACCGCTACTTTGGCCTCGGCGGGAGTTCGGAGAGCTCGCGCGACCCATTCAGCGTGCGCTCGTTCGAGGAGGCGGCAGAGCAGCTGCGTTCGCTCTTCCTCGAGAGCATCCGGCTTCACCTGCGCAGCGATGTCCCTGTGGGAGCTGCCCTCTCCGGCGGTATCGATTCGTCATCGATCGTGTGCGCGATGCGCGCCGCAGCCGAGCAGCCCCTTGAGCTGCACGCCTTTAGCTATGTCGCGGACGACCCGGCCCTTAGCGAAGAGCGCTGGATCGACCTTGCGGGAGGAGCGGCACGGGCGCAGATCCACAAAGTGCGGCTTACGCCGCAGGAGCTCGTCTCCGATCTCGACGAGCTTCTGCGGGTGCAGGAGCAGCCCTTCGGCAGCACCAGCATCTACGCCCAGTACCGAGTGTTTCGCTTGGCCAAGGAACAGGGCATCCGTGTGCTGCTTGACGGACAAGGGGCGGACGAGATGCTGGGTGGCTACCGCACCTACCTCGCCTCCCGCCTCGTCGCACTTCTCCGCAAACGCGAGTTTGGCCGGGCCGCGCGCTTTTTCGCGCGAATCGCACGCTCGATGCCTGCCGAACGCGCGGATCTCATCGCACGTACGGCCGGGCTCTGTCTCCCGGCACCGCTCCAACGCGTTCTGCGGCCGCTCGTGGGCCAGGAGCTTGAGCCCGCCTGGCTTTCTCGGGAGTGGTTCCGAGCCCGCGACGTTCATCCCGCGCCGCTCTGGCAGAGTCGCTCGCGCGATGCGCTGCGTGAGCACCTTCAGGTGACGCTTTTGCGTACGAGCCTTCCGATGCTGCTGCGCTACGAGGATCGAAACTCCATGGCGTTCTCGATTGAGAGCCGCGTCCCTTTCCTGCATCCCGAGCTCGTGCGGTTCGTGCTCGCGCTGCCCGAGGAATGGATCCTCGGCGAGGACGGCACGAGCAAGCAGGTCTTTCGGCGGGCCATGCGCGGCCTTGTACCGGATGCGGTGCTCGATCGTCGAGACAAGATCGGCTTCGCGACCCCGGAACGGCGCTGGCTGGAAGCCGTTGCGCCCTGGGTGGAAAAGGTGCTGTCCGGCGAAGCCATGGCCCGCGTTCCGGTGCTTCGTCCGGCGGCGCTGCGCGAGAGCTGGCAAGAGGTGCTGCGCACGGGGCGGGGCTTCGACTTCCGCGTCTGGCGCTGGATCAATCTCGTGCGCTGGACGGAGCTCTTCGACGTCTCCTTCGTGGGCTAGCCGGAGCGAGCAGTCGACCCCGAAAGTGGCGGGATGAGCAAGGGGTCTCGGTTCTCTAGCGCTAACGCGCTCCCGAGACAGAGGCCTCGGCCCGGTCGACCACCGGGAGAGCGCGCCGGGAATGGTGGACTGGAGTGGGGAGGCCCGTGTACTCGAAGAACTCGGCTTGGTGCGGATACTCGGCGTCCGGGTCGAACCGATCGATGGTGCGGCACTTGGCACAAATCGGGTTCACCGTGTTCCCATTCACCGTGCGCCGATAGGCTTGCAGCGTCGGTGCATTCCAGATCGCACGCAAACCGCTTTCGCTTGCAATCTCGTCCCGATCGAAGAAGACGCCGAGATCCGAGGCCAGGCCGCAGCAAATCGTGACCTCTTCGCGGCGGCTCTTGAAGCCCCAGAGCAGGTAGAGGTTCGTCCAGGGATAGGCGCAGTCCGGAGGTGGCTCACCGGCCGTACGAACGCCGAAATAGATGTGAGACGACGCAGGCTCGCGGAAGCGGGGAGGGACGATCACCTCTACACCGAGCTCGCGCGCACGTTCTTCGATGCGATCGAACATCGCATCGGCTCGCTCGCGGTCGTAGTAGAGGGACTCTTCGCGGGGGAACTTCTCCGTGAGCACCGCCGTGCTGCCCTGATGCAGATCGCGGATGTACGGGGTGTAGTAGTGGTGGAACAGAACGAGATGCGCTCCGTGGTCATGGGCGAACTCGAGGTACTGCAGCGCGCGATCCAGGTTCCAGCGCATGAGCACAAACGACGCCGTGACCTTGGGCCGGGCCGAGCCCGCGAAGATCTGCTTCATCGCAGCCAGGTTGCGCGAGAAGCGCTCCCAGCTTCCATCTTTGATGACTCGTTCGTAGTCCTCGGGATTGCCCGCGTTCATCGAGACATGCAGCGCATCCAGGTTGTCCCGCAGCGCCCGCAGGATCCGTTCATCGAGAGTCTTGCCGTTGCTCAGCAGCGTCAGATGAAGGTGTGGATGCGCCGCGCGCATCCATTCGAAAATCTCGACGAAGCGCGGGTTTGCGATCGACTCCGCGGTCCCTGCGCTCAAGTTCAAAAGACTCACGTACTTGAGCCACTCGATCGACTGGATGTGATCGAGGGTCAGGTGCTCGGGCACGTGGTGCTTGTGTACGTACTTGCAGAACCTGCATTGCACGGTGCAAACGTTCGAGAGATCCATCCACACATTCACGGGGAAGGAGACGAGCTCGCTCGATCCCCGCGCCATCTCGTCTTCTGCGAGCAGGCGGTTGGCATGGTGAGGTTTGGGATGCGTCCGGAGCAGTCCAGTCAATAGGTCCCGCCGGTTGCTGATGGCTTGGCTCTCCAGCCCGCGCAGGGCAGGAACGACCAAGCCCGGATCGTCACCGCCCCCGCAGAGCGCGACGGCGAGATCGCGGCCCGCCCCCGTTTGCAGGCCGTCCCACGGGGAGCCCGAGAGTCGTCTCCGCGCCCGCCGGACGACGGATCGCAGGGCGGTCAAGCTCGGCATGTGTGAGAATCCCCCCGCTCAATTGGATGGATCTTTTGCGCGCGCGGTAGGGGGGCTACCCGAGCTCGCGCACGTGGATCCGAGGCTCGTAAACGTAGCGTAGGCTGCCCGGCAGTTCACGGCGAACGGAGAACACCACCGGCCGCTCGAGGTAGTGGAGGATCAGCTCGCGGCTGAGGGGCAAGGCGTACGCGCAAAGCGAGCAGCTCACGTGATAGTCCCCGGCGCCGAGATCAAGGCTCGGGATCTCAAAGGCGAACCGTCCCTCTCCGTCGAGCGCCGCTCCCTGCCGCAGAAATTCTCCCCGCTCCCACGACTCGTAGCCCGTCACTGTGCGTAGGGCCGCGTCGTCGATGCGCAGCCCCGCCCAGACCCTTTCGGCAGCGCGCCCCTTCCAAGTGACGACAATCCGCATCGTTTCGCCGGTCGTGAACAAGTAGCGTTCTTGCCCTTGCGCATCCGTGCACTGCACCGAGGCGATTCGCAGTTCGGCGTTCTTGAGCTCGTAGGTACCGCTCTCCATCGCATCCCGGATCTGCGCTGCATCCGCCGCGCGACGTTCTTCATTGCGGTCTCGGTTGCGCGCCTCGATCCCACTCCACACCGCAAACTCGTACGCCTTGGCGACGTTGTGCGCGGGACCAAAGCCCCGCACCTCCCCGTTCTCCAACCAGAGGGCGCGATGACAAAGGTCGTAGACCAGCGGGAGGGAGTGGGTCACGAAGAGCACGGTCGTGCCTGACTCGCAGATCTCCCGGATGCGTGCCACACACTTCTGCACGAAATGTGCGTCCCCTACCGCGAGCGCTTCGTCGACGATGAAGACGTCCGGCTCGAGGCTGGCCGCCGTCGCGAAGGTAAGGCGCGCCTGCATCCCGCTTGAGTAGGTCCGAAAGGGCTGGTCGATCACGTCCCGAAGCTCGCTGAAGTCGATAATCCAGTCGAGCTTGCGTTGGACCTCCTCTCGGGACATGCCGAGACACAGGCCGCCCATGTAGATGTTCTCCCGCCCGGTGTACTGCGGATGAAAGCCGGTGCCGAGCTCGAGGATCGCCGAGATGCGCCCGATCATCGCGACGGTTCCCGCGCTCGCATCCAGAGTCCCAGCGAGGATGCGGAGCAGGGTGCTCTTGCCGGCGCCATTGCTCCCAATGATGCCGACGACCTCCCCGCGATTGACCTCGAAGGAGACGTCGCGCAGGGCCCAGCGCTCTGTGTGGCGGGGTCGGCGCAGGACAAACTCTCGCGCGAGGTCGAGCGGGCTCGGGTAGATGCGAAAGATCTTCGAGAGGCCCTGGACGCGGAGCGCCACGCCCGACGGGAGGTCGCTCACAACACGTTGCCCAGCATCGACTTCAGCTTCCGAAAGACCCGGTAGCCGGCGTAGAACGTGAAAAGGCTCACGGTGGGCAGCACGATCCAGGCGAGGGGATGCTGGAAGTGACCCCAGTACAGAGCATCCTGCCAGCACCAGATGAGATAGCTGAAGGGATTGGCGTAGAGAAAGGGCTTGAACAGCCGCGGAACCCAGTCCGGTGGGTACACGATGGGCACCACGTACATGCCGGCGTATCCAAAGATCCGGACCAGCTCGGAGAGGTCGCGGAAATAGGCGCCCACCGGCGCGAGCATGAAGCAGACACCGATCATCGCCAGAAGTTGGAGCGCGATCAGCAGGGGAAGCAGCAAGAACGTCAGGGGCAGCGCGTGCTGCTGCACGAGCATGTAGATCGCCAGCACTGCGATCGGGACGAGCAGCGTCGGAAGCAGGGAGAGCACGATCTTCACCGGCAAGACTTCGATCGGAAAGACGATCTGCTTCACGAGGGCGGCGTTGGTGACGATCGCCTGCGTTCCCCGCGTGAGGGCCTCCTGGAACGTCAGCCAGGGGATGAGCCCCGCGAGGATGTAGGTGGTGTAGTCGGCCGGAAGCTTCTGGGCGTCGGGGAGCCGTGCCTTCAGCACGAAAGCGAAGACGAAGACGTACACGCCCATCAAGAAGAGCGGATGGAGCAGGGCCCAGGCGCCGCCGAGCATCTGGCCCGCGTGCCGATCGACGATCTCCCTCTTTGTCATCTCCCAGGTCAGTTGACGATGGCGCGTGAGCAGCGTGAGCATCTCTCGCGTCGCCTGCCAGTGGTGGCGGGGATTGAGCAGCGGAGCCAGTCCGCTGGAACGCGGAGGCGGGCTGGGGGCGGTGAGCATCCACACCTCCTCTAGCGAAGGCCCTGAGAATGTTGATCCGTTCTGCAAGGGCGCGCCTTCATCTCGGGCAGTCGATCGTGGGGTCGGCTCTGGACACGGAAGGGCTGTGGGCGCGCTCGCTGAGCCATCTGCGCGAGGTGTATCACTTGGGCTCGGAGGGAGCAACGCGTTGGGCCCACCGACGGTGCTCTTCACTCCGGTCTCGGGAGGTCGACCCGATCCTGGCCGCGGAGCTCTTGCGGCCCGCGCGGCTCCTCGGTGCCGCTGGGAGCCGTCTTCACCCCGTGCGTTGGGCCGCCCGTCCCGCGTGGATCAAGAATTGCGCGGTACACGCCAAGGTGCGTGCGCACCACACGGTCGACGCCGTGCTCGCGGTGGGTCCAATCGTGGGCGCGCTTGCGGAACTCACTGCGAAAGCCGGGATCGAGGGCCTGCTGCACCGAACGCGCCACGTCTTCGGGCGTGAATGCCGCCAAAATCGGTGCGGGTTCGTTCAGGATCCAAGCCGTGCTCTCGGGGCGGTAGCTCATGATGACCGGCGTGCCCGCAGCGAGTGCTTGAGGCGCTGTCGAGCCAAAGCACGGCAGGGCCATCTGGTCGAGCACGACGTCGGCGGCTTTCGTGTAGCGCAGAAGAGCGGGTCGCGGCACCGGTGGGATCCAGTGCACGGCATCTTCGCAGCGCAGCTCGCGCAGAAGCGCCTTGCTCTCTCTCACCTGCGCGCCCCATTCGGTCAGAAGCAGCACGACCCGTCCTGAAACGTTGCGACGCACCAGCGGCAGCGCCCGCAGATGGATATCGGTTCCCTTCACCACCCAGTCGTGACGCAGCGGACACAGCAGGAGGACGTCCGCTCCAAGTTCGCGCCGAATGCGGGTCGGTGCATCGCCGAGGTCCTGTTCGTGCTGGGGCACGTTCACCGGGTGGATCATCGGGCTGTAGCGCGTGATCCCGAGCTTTTGCGCGTACTCGAGACAGTCCCCGTTGGTGATAAAGCAGTGCGCGGCCTCGCGGTACGCGAGGGAGGTCAAGCGATGGAGCGGGTCGTTGCCCAGGGTGAAGACGCGAAGCGTGCCATGCTCAAACGCGACATAGGGCGCGGTATTCGCGAGAAGCGCGAGAATAGGGTCCGTGCTGTAACACTGAACAATGTCGTACTGCGCGAAGAGCTGACGGAAGACGTCAAGATCGATCAGGTAGTCGGAGAAGTCGGCGGGGGTGAGAACATCGGGCCGTTCAGGGAAGCGCTCACGGAAGAGTCTGGTGAGGCGTAGCAATTGATCGCCGTGCGAGAGCCCTGCGGCGTCTGCGGCTCGACGCAGACGACGGCTTCCGGGGAGAGCGGCGATCCGCAGATACCTGCTCTTGTGGAGCCGCTCGATCAGGCGATTGACCAGAAACTCGTCGGACTCGCGCACGCCAAAGAGCGGAGCGCGGAGCAGGAGGGCGATCGCCTTCGCGCTCCGGTAGAGCGCTCGCTGCCTCGGTACGCGGTCCAAGAGGCGCCAGTAGGTCTCCGAGCGGACGCGCTGGCCCGCGTTAAGTGCCGTGAGGTAACGCGCACACAGGTAGAGGGGGCCTTGCACGAACCAGCGCGGACGCACGAATCCGTGCAGGTTCACGCGATGCCAGTTGGGACTAAAATCGTCTCCGGGGTCGCCCTCGAAGTCGGCGTCCTCGAACTCCGGGCACCCCATGATGTGGTAGTACTCGTGGCAGAGAACGTGAGCGTCGACGCCAGCGGCGCGAAGGAACTTGGCGTTCAGGTAAGCGTTGTTGGCGATGTTTCCAACGTGGAGGACGCGCAGCGGGCGCCCTTTGCGGCGCGCGAACTCCTCGAGCCACAGTTGGGTGTCCTCGTCCACGGAAGGCGCCATTGTGGCGGCTCCCGATGTCGTGGGAAGTCTCGCCCCATCCATGCTTTTCCTCATCGCGGGTGAGGATTCCGTCTAGCGCAAGGGCCGGGGAGTCTCAACCGGGGAAGTCGGCAGTCTCTCGGCAAGGGTGCGCTCGAGCGCTTCTGGAAGGCGGCTGGCGACACCTCTTTGCAAAGCCTTTGGCAGCTCCCCCAGCAGCGGCAGCTTTGCGCCGAGGGCGGCGAGCGCCGAGCGGATGCGCTCCAGGGACTCGCGCGGGGTTTGACACAATTCGGAGTATTCTATCGCGATGGCATGCACCTTCGGAGTCGCAAGCTCGAGCTCGAGCTCACGGCGGCAGTCGATGACCTGGTGGGCGACCTGCGCCGCAGGGTCCGACTCCCCGCCGAAGGGCCAGGTCGACGGCTTAAGCGACCACCAGGCGTCGTACGAGCCGTAGCGCTCCTTCCGGCAGCGAAGGATGGAGCGAGCGCACTCAAGGGGGTCTCGGCGGATGTGGACAAAAAGGGTCGCGGGGTGAAGCCGCGAGAGCACTCCCGCGTGGAATCCGCAGATCGAGTTCCGAAACGCAACGGGGGCCCGGAACGAAGCCAAAAGCTCGTCCTCGAGCGCGCGGCGAAGTCCCGGAACGTCGATCCGGGCCTGGTGCTCCGGCGAGAGGTGATGCGTCGACGACTCGTCAAGACGCAGCCAGTGCCGCCAGAAGTAGCCAAACTCGTGGGGCCCGGTCGCGCCCGCGGAAACGCCGTGCCGTGAGGCGAGAGCAACCTGGCGCGCGCCGATCGGGCCCAGCACCGCAAGCGAGAGCGCCACGCCTACCGACGGGCGCCGCCAGAAGCGTGCTGCGATGCCATCGATGTAGCCGATGGGAAGGTGGCGTGCGACGAGCTGGGCCAATACGGTCGTCCCCGAGCGCGGTACGCCCACGGTGTAGAGGATCGGGCGCGAAGCCGCGCCTGGATCGGGTAGGGGCGCGGGCAGGGGTGCTCCCGCCAGCAGCTCGTTCACGCGAAACAGGAGATCCTCCGCCCGCTCGTCTTTGGCGAGCTCCGCAAGGCGCGGCGCGGTCTCATGGGGATCGTGCCTCACCGTGCCGCTTCCTCGTCGAGCTGTGCGAAGGGGTACACGTAGTAGTAGGGGAAGGCGTCCCCGATCCTTTCGCGCGCGGCAAGCAGGCGCGCGCGCGCTTCCGGGCTCGCGAGGACGAGGTAGCTGTAAGGCCGGTCCACGGCGCCGAAACCCTGCTTGAAGTGGTGGAGAGAGTGTTGTGTGATCCAAGTCCCCCCCCAGTTCCACGCGCGCCGGCCTCGATTGGCCGCCTCGAGCATGCCGTGGAAGATCAGAAACGAGAGCGGCTGCCGCGCCCGGTGCTCGCTCCGGACCACGGGCGTTAGATATTCGACGGTGTGTCCAAAGAAAAGGAGCAGCAATCCAGCGATCGGCTCGCCGCCCCACATCGCGAGCGATAGGCGGCGGGAGGACTCCGGGATGTGCCGCCGCAGGGCCTCGAAGTGCTCCCATGGCTTTGGCTTACCACCGATCGCTCGCATGTTCTCGCGATGCACCTCGTGGAGGAAGCGCCACGCCCACTCTTCGTCCGTGCACACCTCGCGAAATCCCTGTCTTAGCGCCTTGCGCACCAGGTTTCGCGTCTTCTGACGGAACACCGCTTCAAGCCGCACGGGCAGCTCCGCGCCGGGCTCAGGCAGCGCTGTCCACTGACCAATGCGCGAATCGGTCGCCGCGGGTGCGAGGCGACGCGTGTACGCGGCGCGGCTGGCCTCGTCGCTCGGCGAGAGGATCAGCGTCGTGGAGAGAACCTCCCGGCCCGAGGTCGCCGCGAGCAGGGCTTCGAGCAGTGCGTCCCGTGTCGCCGCCGCGCCAGGCTCAGAGACGAGACAGCCGCCGTGACTTCCGTACCAGGGCAGACTGTTCCAGACCTCGCCAAGCCCGGGGCTGCGCCGCACGAAAAACGGCAGGACGCCGCACACCTGTCCGTCGCGCCATGCCACGAAGTAGTGGGCATCGCCCCCCGCCGCAGCGCGCAGAAAGTCGCGGAACGGCAAGGTCGTGTAGAGGAGGCTCTCTTCGCGGCTCGCCACAAAGCGTGTATATGCAGCCTCGTCCTCGGGTGCGAGTTCACGCACCTCCACCCGCAAACCTGTTTCGGACGGTGCCCCTCGTTCCACATCGCCCTGGGACTGCGTCCTCATGATCCAACTCGGTAGGTAGGAAAGGAGGGTGCGTTCGCCAGTTCCGCGGCATGATAGGCGACCTCCTCGGCGCTAAGGGGTTCGCCGAGCGGCGAGTCTTTGAAGTCGAAGCGGTGGCCGAGGGCCGTGGCGATCAGAAGCGCCGCATAGTCGGCCGCCCAGCGGCGACCGGAGTGATTGGCGAGAAACCACGCCCGCGCCGCGTCACCTCGGACGCGGCGCGCAGCCGCGTCTGCGTGGAGCGTGGCAAGGTGCGCTGCCACGCCCTCCGCTCCGTCGGCCTCAAGCACGGGCGGAGCCCCCGTATCGCACAGCGCTTCATACTGGGCCAGCTCAAGCCGCATGACTACGGGACGAGCGCAGGCCATCGCTTCAAGTGCCGTTGCACCGTACTGACCCAGCACAAACTGGTCGAGGACACAGTCGGCGGAGCGGTAGCAATCGACGAGGCGCCGTTTGCCGGAGAGCGGGAGCACAAGGACACGCTCGGCGAGGCCGGCGTCGCGCATGTGTTCGAGGAGCCGTGCACGATCGCGGCCCCAGTTCACGACCACGAGACGGGCGCCGGGGTATCGCGGCGCGAAGCGGCGGAAGCCGTCGATGACGATCTGCGAACCCTTTGTCTCCTGGTCCAATCGACTCGTCGCCAGCACGAAAAAATCCCCGCCGCTGCGTTCCATCCACTCCGCGCGGAAGCGAGGCGCCCCGGGCGCGTACGCGTCCTCATCCAACATGAGTGGGAGGTAGATTCCGTGGGAAAAGCCGAAGCGCCGAGCGTGGGCGCAGGTCCAAGGGTTGTTGATGAGCAGTGCGCGTGCGCCCGCGAAGCCTCGACGTTGGAGGATACCGAGCGCGTCGCCGCGGGATGCCTCGAACCACAGGTCGCCGCCGTTTTGCGTTGCGAGGTAGGGGCGCTTTGCCAGGTAGGCGATTTGGACCGACTGCGTGACGAGCAGTGCGTCCATCTGCTGGAGGCGATCGAGCGTGGGCAACACCGAGAGGTAGGATTCGAAGGCCAAAAGATCCACAAGGTCGAGGAACGGGTAGCGTTGCAAAGCCATCCGGACCTGACCTTCCTCCCCGGCGCGCACGGCGCTGTGAATCTCCTGCCACGATTCATCCTGCTCCGTCCGTACGACGTCGGACACGAAGGGCAGCGCGACGCCCGCGCTGCGCAGCGCGCGCACGTCGAACTCATCACCCTCGATCGCCCCGTCGAACTCCTCCCAGGCAGGGTCGCTCAGTGCGAAGTGGTCCTGGGGGTGGAGGAACTGCGTGACATGGAGACCGAGTCTGCGAAGCGGGACCGCGCGCACGTAGAGCGCGTTGGCGATGTTTCCGACGAACCCGAAGCGCAGCTGGGATGCGTCTGCGTCCGCTGCAAAGGCGCGCGCGTCGGCGAGGACACGGTCGCTGGTCGCTCGCAGGCGTTTTAGGTGCACCGCCGTAAGCCACGGATGGCGCCAGGGACGGCCATCGTAGCTCTGCCATTGAGTGGGACTCTGCCGCAGCCTTTCAGAAAAGAGCAATCGCTTCCAGCGTGGCATCGAGAGCACGAGACTGTTGCGTTCCTCGCGCGAACACGCCGCAAGGAGTGCGACCATGTGATTTGAGTCATCCACCGGGTGCAGCGCCCCAAGCACGCGACGCCGCTCCTTTGCCGGGAGCTCGCCCGAGCGTTCGGCCGCGGCACGGGCAGCCTTTCGCCCGCGCGCCCCAAGGATCCGAGTGAGCGGTGAGGCCAGCGCCGCCAGCCACCGCGTCCAGGATTTTTGGGTGCGCACGGATCGGAGTATGCCCGAGCTCTTGAAGGGTGCCTCGCCTTCGAGTCTGGCATTCATGCGAACGCGAATGCCGAGCGTTGACGGGCCTTCCCAGCACCCGGTAACGTGCCGGACTGGCGCGCGCTGCACCGCGTGAGGTCTGTGGGATGGAGTCGATGCCGCTCACATTTCCCGACTTCGACGAATCGGAGATCCGACTCCTGCGCCGTTGCCTCGATTCGCATTGGGTGACCCAGGGCCCGCTCACTCGGGAGTTTGAGGAGCTCGTCGCCAAGCGACACGGTCTTGGCCATGCCCTCGCCACGACTTCGTGCACGGCGGCGCTCCATTTGGCGGCGCTTGCGCTCGAGCTCGGCCCGGGCGACGAAATCGTGGTGCCCGCATTCACGTGGGTGACCTCTGCGCACTGCGCGGAATACGTGGGTGCCCGCGCAGTGTTCGCGGACGTGGACCTGGGCACGCACAATCTCGACCCGCAGGCCTTCGAGGCCGCGATCACACCGCGAACCCGCGCGGTGGTTGCCGTACACCTGTTCGGATTGGCAGCGGAGATGGATGCGATCCTCGCGAGCGCGCGTCGCCGAGGTCTGGCGGTGATTGAAGACGCAGCATGCGCCATTGGCGCGAGCTATCACGGCCGCCCAGTCGGTGGGCTCGGCGATGTGGGCTGCTTTTCCTTCCATCCGCGGAAAATCGTAACGACCGGTGAGGGAGGGATGGTCACGACCGACCGGGACGACCTCGCGGAACGCGTGCGGGGTCTGCGCAACCACGGAGCATCTCCGCCGGGTCCCGCCCAAGGTCCGCCGGGAAGGCCGTACACCATGGCCGCCTTCGACCATCTCGGCTTCAACCTCCGAATGTCGGACATCCAGGCTGCGGTCGGGGTGGCCCAGATGGCCAAGCTCGACCGCCTGCTCGCTCACCGCCGGGCCCGAGCGGCGTACTATGGGCACCTGCTGTCCGCGCTCGAGGAGTTCGGTCTCCCGCCGCATCCAGAGCAAGCCCCTGGCCACACCTATCAGTCCTATGTGATTCGGCTCCGCTCAGGAGACCGCGCGCACCGCAACCGCATCATGGAGCATCTGGCCGATCAGGGAATCGAGACGCGGCCGGGCACCCATGCCGTTCATCGGCTCGGCTACTACGTTCAAAAATACCAGCTCAAACCCGAGCAGTTTCCGAATGCGGTCCGGTCGGAGGACGCGACCATTACGCTGCCTCTGTTTCCCGGCATGAGGGAAGCCGACCAAGAGCGCGTCGTGACCGCGCTACGCGACAGCCTGACTGCCCGCCGCGCGTAGGGGGCGCCGTCCAAAACGCGCCTCGGCGATCTCCGCATAGGCTTGCGCCAGGTCGGCCGCGATGCGTGCCGGGTCGTGCCAGCGCTCGACGTAGCGGCGCCCGCGGCGCCCCTGTTCCGCGCGGTGCTCGGGAGACGCGGTGATCCATTCCTTGAGCACCTCATAGATCGTCGCGGGTGCAACGCGCACGATGGGAATCTCCTCTCGCATCTGCGTCGGTACGAAGCGCAGGTCTTCTTCCCGCAAGAAACACAGCACCGGTCGCTCGAGTGCCATGAGCTCGACCGCGACACCTCCGTACCAACCCACGAGGAGTTGGTCCACGAACAGGTCCGCTCCCTCGTATGCCCTTCTTGCCTCACGATGAGACAGGCCCTCGACGAGCCGCAGCTCGAAGGCGACGCCCTCGCTCCTCAGCCGCTCGGCCGCGGCGAACAGAAAGCGTGAGCCCTTCACTCCGCGGTGGGTCGGCGCGTGCACGACGACTGGAACACCGCCCACCGGCCGGGGCGCGGGGGGGATCCACTCCCGTGGATCCACATGCGCATAGGGCAAGAAGCGCGCGCGGGGGGGGAGAACGTGCAGGAGGTCGGGATTGAGCGCGTAGATGCGGTCGGCGTAACGGTCGAAGCAGGCGATTGCCGCACGCTTTCTGGCGTCGCCCTTCGGGTCGTAGTAGCCGGGTTCCACCTCGCCCACCGGCGACACTTCGCCGAACTGAGCGGCGACGTCTCCCTGGCGAGCGTCGTCCCCCTGGTAGGTGACGACGATGCCCTTGCCGAAACGACGAAGCAGCCAAAGGTCGCGCAACTCAAGACTGCGTGCATAGAGTTCGTAGCCGCTTCGCACGATCGCGGGAACCTGCGACCGTGCGAGCGTGTCCAGCGAAGCGAGGCTCGGCAGGATGGTGCGCCCGAAATTGAAGTGCACGATGTCGTAGTCCCGAAGCGCGCGCCACAGAAGCCTCCACCGACGCAGCTCGAAGCGCAGGTAGGATGTGCCCGGCGTCTCCAGGATTTCGTCCGCCGGGAATGCGAAGGGGCTCGGACGAAATGCAACGCAGTGGCTCTCAAGCCCGAGGGCGCGTTCGTGCCGCGCTAGGCTCGATGGATTTCCGCCGATCAGAGCGGGACAGTGGAGAATGCGCAGCGCAGACATCGACCCTACGCCCCGTCGCCGGAGGGCGCGAGGCCGAGCGATCGGTTGATCCGGTCGAACGCGGCCCCGATGGCCTCGAGGGAATGGTGGCGCAGCACAAATTCGCGACCGCGCCGCCCCAGCGTCGGCAGGGTGTCCCGGGCCAGGGCGAGGCGACGCAGCACGTCCTTCACGCTCGCGATCGAGCAGTCGACAACGGGAAGGTCATCTTCCCCGAGCAGGCCGGCATCGATGTAGAAGCGTCGCAGGTCTGCGCGGATGTAGCAGAGAACGGGCTTTTCAAGTGCCATGGCTTCCAGCGCGAACAGCGCATACCAGCCGATCACGAGCTGGTCTGCCACCACATCGGATTGGCCAATGAGTTCGTGGATCCGCTCGTTTGGCACGCGCTCGGCGATCACGAGCTCGATCGCGACCCCCTCCTGGCGCAGCTCCTCCACCGCCCGCACGAAATGCTCCGTTCCCTTGATCGCACGATGATTGGGTGCGTGCAGCACTCGCAACGGGCGTACGGCGTTGGTCGTCGTGGGCGCAGCGGCCGGCTTCCACTCATCCGTGTCGATCGAAAAGTGAGCGAGCAGGAGGGTGTCCCAGTGGTAGAGGTAGTCCACCCAGTCGCAACCCGCGATCACATGGTCGGCACGGCGCGTCCACAGATCGAGCCGGGCGGCGGTGCGGCGGCGGGCGTGGCGATGGAGCGGATAGTCGCGCGCGATGGCATCTCGCAGCAGGAGATTTGGGGTGTGCAAGAGGTTCTGGACGTCCGAGCCGTAGGGCATGACGACCGTCTTGACGCCGGCAACGCCGTAGAAGAATGGCTCGAGGCGCCAGAGCAGCACGGTCGCGCCGAGCGGTCCACCCCGGAACGAGAAGTACAGGCACCGGAAGCGCCAGCACGCCGCAATGAAGAGCAGCGGATAGGTGAGGTAGTTGAGCCCTGGGGGGAACCGAAGCTTCCAATCGAAGTTCTCGGTGACGTAGTAGGTGTGATTCACAAACGTGCGCACCCGATAGTGCCGCTGCTCGAGGGCGCGCTTGTGGTGCACGTGGTTGACGAGGGGCTCTGGCCCGAGACCCACGTCGTACGGGCGAACCGCGAGGCGCGAGAGCAATGCGCTCGCAAGCAGGGGGACGAGCAGGGTGAGGTCGACAATCAGGTAGACGGGGAACCGAAGCCGTCGAAGAAAGGCGCTCCCCTGGATCACAGGAACCTCACCATATCAGATCGGCTGTGGGAGGGGACGACGCGCGAGAGCTTCGCCCTGCTCCCTGCCGTGCGGTTGACAGGGGTGAGGGTGAGGGGCAACGTCCCCACCTCGGGGGGGTGGATCCGATGGACCTCGAAGGGAAGCGCATTCTCGTCGTTGGCGGCGCGGGCTTGGTCGGCTCGCATGTGGTGGAGGAGCTCCTCAAGGAGCCGGTCGCCGAGATCCGCGTCTTCGACAACTTTAGCCGAGGAGTCCGGGAGAACCTTGAAGAGGCCATCCGGGATCCGCGCTGCCAGATCTTTGAGCTGGGCGGCGACATCTGCCAAACCGACATTCTCGACAAGGCGATCGAGGGTTGTGACGCCGTCGTGCACTTGGCAGCGCTCTGGCTGCTCCACTGCCAGGACTTCCCCGCTTCCGCCTTCGAAGTGAATGTCCGCGGCACGTTCAACGTGCTCCAAGCCTGTGTCCGCCACAAAGTCAAGCGCCTTGTGTACTCTAGCTCAGCCAGTGTCTATGGGGACGCGGTCTCCGAGCCGATGACCGAAGACCATCCCTACAACAACTGGACCTTCTACGGCGCCACGAAGATCGCCAGTGAACACATGTTCAAGGCATTCCACAAGCGCTATGGGCTGGAAGGCGTTGGCCTTCGGTACATGAATGTCTACGGGCCGCGCCAGGACTACCGCGGCGCCTATGTCGCGGTGATGATGAAGATCCTCGACTGCGTCGATCGCGGCGAGCGGCCGACCGTGTTCGGCGATGGCAGCCAGGCGTACGACTTCGTGCATGTCCACGACGTCGCGCGCGCAAACGTGTGCGGTCTTAAGAGTGAGGTCCCCTTCGGCTTCTACAACGTGGGACGGGGCATCAAGACGTCGATCAAAGAGCTCACCGAGCTCCTCCTGGACCTTACGGACTCGGATCTTGCGATCCAATACGTGCCAAGCGGCACGACCTTCGTCACCAACCGCCTCGGTTGCCCGAAAGCGGCCGAGCGCGATCTCGGATTCCGCTGGTCGATAGACTTGCGCGAGGGCATGGCGAGCCTGATCGAGTGGCGCGCGCAGCACAAGCGGCAGGTGGAGACGCAGCGAGCCCGAGCCTAACGCAGGGGTCGGAGCATGTGCGGCATCGCCGGCGTCTTGAGTCTTACCCAAGCGCCGATTGATCCCATGCGCGCAAGGCGCATGTGCGATGCGCTCGCTCACCGCGGGCCAGACGATGCGGGGTACGCGTTCTTCCGCCAGGGGGGACGCGGGACGCGCGATGGCGGCTATTGGGTGGAGTTCGCGGACGAGCGTTTCCGTCATTTGAATGAGCATCTGCCAAGTCTTCCAGGGGAGTACGCGAAGCGTGAGATCGAGCGCCACCGCTTCGACCTCGCCCTCGGTCACCGGCGGCTCTCGATCCTCGATCTCTCCCACCTCGGGCACCAGCCGATGTCGAGCTCCGACCGCCTTTACTGGACGGTATTCAACGGAGAGATCTACAACTTCCCTGAGCTCAAGCGTGAATTGCAGGCCAAGGGTCGCGTGTTCCGCACCACGAGCGACACCGAGGTCTTACTCCAGCTGTGGGAGGAAGAGGGCACGGACTGCGTCGAACGGCTGAACGGAATGTTCGCCTTCGCGCTCTACGACCGCACGGGGGGCAAGCTCTTCCTGGTGCGAGACCGCTTCGGGGTAAAGCCTCTCTACTATGCGGACACCGGCGCATACCTCGTGTTCGCAAGCGAGCCGAAGGGCGTCCTTGCCAGCGGGCTCCTCGAGCCCCGCCTCGATCCGGCCTCCCTCGCCGAGTACATGACGTTCCAGAATCTCTTCGGCGACCGGGTGATCTTCGGTGGGATGCGCCTTCTCCCGCCGGGATGCCTCGTCGAAGTGGATGTCGGCGCCAAGGAGCGCCGGATGCGCGAGCTTCGCTACGCGCACGCGACCGGGCGAGCGCACGCGCAGAGCGAAACTTTCGAGAAGACGGCGGACGCAGTGCTCGACGCCTTCCAAAGCGCGGTCGAGCGACAGCTCATCAGCGACGTACCCGTCGGCGCGTATCTCTCGGGGGGGATGGACTCGGGCTCCATCGTCGCCGTAGCTGCGCGCTTCATTCCCCGGCTCACGACGTTCACGGGCGGTTTCGACCTCACGAACGTGAGCGGGATCGAGCAAGGCTTCGACGAACGGCCCCAAGCCGAGCGCCTGTCGTACCTCATGCAGACCGAGCACTATGCGGTGGTGCTCCACGCCGGCGACATGCCCGCCGCGATGGAGCGGCTCGCATGGCACGTGGATGACCCTCGTCTCGGGATGTGCCACCAGAACTGGTATGTGGCAAAGCTTGCGAGCCGCTTCGTGAAGGTCTGTCTTGCGGGAGCGGGCGGTGACGAGTTGTTCGGCGGGTACCCTTGGCGGTATCGGCCCGCGCTCGAGGCGCAGTCCACGGACGAGTTCGACGAGAGTTACTTCCACTATTGGCATCGCCTCCTGCCGCGCGAGCGTCTGTCCAATCTCCTCGGCGAGACTCTGCGCGCGCACCTGGGAGAGACTCGCGACGCGTTCCAGGCCATGCTCGACAAGGAAGACACAGCAAGCGGGGAGCTGGACCGTCCCTCAAGGCTCCTCGAGCGCGCATTGCGCTTTGAGTTTCGAACGTTCTTGCATGGCTTCCTTTTGATCGAGGATCGCCTCAGCATGGCCCACGGCCTCGAGTCCCGGGTCCCTTTCCTCGACAACGCGCTCGCAGCTCTCGCCTGGGAGATTCCCCCTCACTTCAAGGTGGACCTCGACGCTCTCTCGGGGCCTGAGGGTCGCAAGCACCTTGAGACGGAGAAAGGGAAGCTGGTCCTGCGCAAGGCCATGGAGCGTCTGCTTCCGCCGGAGTTCACGCGCCAGAAGAAGCAGGGCTTCTCGCCGCCGGACGCCAACTGGTACCGCGGGCCGTCGCTCAGTTACGTGAAAGAGATCCTGCTCGATCCGCTAACGCTCGGCCGGGGGTGGTTCGACGAGAAAGTGGTCCGGTCCACCCTCGACGAGCACTTCCGGGGCGAGCAGAACCACCGCCTCCTCATCTGGTCGCTACTCTCCCTCGAGTGGCTGCAGCGCCACTTCACGGATTCCCCTCCTTGGCGCACCCCATGAAAGTGTTGATCGCGGGTGCGAGTGGTTTTCTCGGTTTGCGGACCGTGGAGCAGCTGCGCAAGCGCGACGCCGAAATCACGGCACTGGCCCGGGGCGTATCCCGCACCGTCCTAGAGGCTCGGGGCTGCAGGGTCGTCGTGAACGACCTGGGCGGCGAAGAGGCCTTGCCCGACCTTCCGCACCACGAGGTTGCGCTCTTTCTGGCGCAGTCCAGCGCTCATCGCGCCGGTTCTGCAGGGAGGCCCGACGTGATTCGGGTGAACCTCCTGGGCCTCGTGCAGTTTCTGGATGCCGCTCGGCGCGCCGGCGTCCGCCGGCTCCTGTACTTCTCGAGTGGGAGCGTCTACGCGCCAAGCTTCGAACCGCTGGGCGAGGCTGCGCCGCTCGGGGGCACGGACTTCTATGCCCTCTCGAAGCGTCTCGGCGAAGAGCTTGCCACTTCGTACCGCGACAGCTTCGAGGTGCTTGTGCTGCGCGTCTTCGCGCTCTACGGGCCCGGTCAGCGCGGGCGCATGATTCCCGACATCATCGCGCGCGTGGCCCGGGGGAAACCGGTCGTCCTGAACCCCCGCGCCGCCAACGAATCTCTACCGGGAGGCCTCGAGGTGACGCCGTGCAACGTCGACGACGCTGCGCGTATCACTGTGGAGCTCGCCGCCGGGCGGGTCCAAGGGGTTCTGAATCTCGCCGGGGCCGATCGGGTTTCGGTGCGGGAGATTGCCGAGCAAGCGGGACGCGTCCTCGGCCGGGCGCCGATCTTCGAAGTCCACAGCACGACACGGTCCGGGAACCTTGTGGCCGACGTATCGCAGCTGACCCTGCAGGTGGGGAAGGAGTTCGTTCCCTTCCGCACCGGGCTCGAGGCTGTGGTGCGTGCCGGGATTCCAGGCTAGGGCTCCGCTGTGAATCGCGGAACTCTTGCGCCTGCCTCCGTAGGCCGACCATGCTTGCGACGATGAGCCCGAGCCCGGCCGCTCGCGGACCCCGCCTGCCGAGCTTCGTGCGGACGCAGTTTCGGCCGATGCTATGCGCGAAGCCGCTCAGCGGCCTGATCGGGTGGAACCAGGACGCGCTCTACGTCAGCCGGTTTGAATACCCATCGGCATGGGTCGCGAGGTCGATCCGCTCGGTCGTGGGTTTAGCGCTAGGCGACCTCTTCTTCCGAGAGATGAAGTCGATGTTCGGGGGCGCGTGGTGAACCGGAGTGACTCCGACTGGGCAATCCGCGTGGGGGGGCTCGCCAAGTCCTACAGGGTCTACGACCGTCCCCTCGACCTGCCGCTCGAGGTGCTGACGCGCCGCCCCCGCCACCGCGAGGTGTGGGCGCTGCGCGACGTCTCTTTCGAGGTCGCCCGAGGCGAGGTGGTCGGCGTGATCGGTCCGAACGGCGCGGGAAAGAGCACCCTTCTCAAGATCCTCGCCGGGACACTCTCGAAAACATCGGGTGGGGTGGAGGTGCGGGGTCGTCTCTCGGCCATCCTGGAACTCGGCACGGGCTTCCACGACGCATACACCGGGCGCGAGAATGTCTACATGGGCGGACTCTGCTTTGGCATGTCCCGGTCGGAAATCGCGCGCAAGTTCGAGACAATCGTCGAGTTCGCTGAGCTTGGCGAGGTGATCGATCAGCCCTTCCGCACGTATTCGAGCGGGATGAAGGCGCGCCTTAGCTTCGCGACCGCGATTAGCGTCGAACCCGAGATCTTTGTCGTGGACGAAGCGCTGGCTGCCGGCGATGCGTACTTTGTGAGCAAGTGTCTCCAGCGTATTAAGACCATCTGCGACAGCGGAGCGACCGTGCTGTTTGTGAGCCACTCGCAAGGGTTCATCGCCGAGATCTGCCAGCGGGCGCTCTGGCTCGATGCAGGGCGGCTGCGTCTTGACGGCGAGGCGGAAAAGGTCACAACCGCCTACAGGCACAGTGTGTGGGAGCGCATCGAAACCGCAAACGAGCTTGAGAACAGTACGCTCGCGGCGCGGATTCAGGAGACTGGGCAGACTGGTGTCTATACGTTGGGCGGCGAGAAGCTTCGCATCCACCATGTGGAGCTTCGCGGAAGCGACGGCCGGCCGCGCACCGTCTTCCGAAACGGGGAGCTCTTCGAGCTTTGCGTGGAATGGGAGGGCGTGACCGACAAGCCGAACGTGTATTGCTCGTTCCGGATCGATGGGGAACGGCTCCGCTCGGTGACTGGCGTCGAGGGATTTGAGGAGCGGCGCTTCTTGTCCGGCGGAAAGCCACTTTGCGGGCGCGGGCGGGTCCGCTACACGGTGCCCCGGCTGGAGCTCGGTGAGGGGCACTACTGGGTCTCGGTCTCACTCTGCCACCATATGCTGCCGAAGGGCAGAGAGGCCGTTTTGCACTACGTGGAACGAGTCGCCCGATTCTCGGTGCGACGCGGCCCCGCGTTTTCCTTCACCTACGTGTACGAGCCGGAGATCCGTTTCGTGGAGGAAGCGCTCGAGGCGGAGCCTGATCTTGAGGACTGACTGGAAGGAGGCCGCGCGCCTTTTCTTCTCTGAACGCGCGAAGGACGTGGTCGAGACCCCGTCGTCGGATGACCTCTGCTGGATCGCTGGCCGCGATCCGCGGCTGTGGCGAGACATCTCGCTCTTCGAGGAGATGATCGAGAGCATCCTTTCACAGCTCGACGTTTCTCCGGCGCACCGCCTGCTCGAGGTCGGCTGCGCGAGCGGCTTCCTGGCACGTGGGCTTGCTCCGCGCTGCCGAGAGTATGTGGGGGTCGATCTTGCTGCGCCTACGCTCGAGGTGGCGCGACGGCTTGGGCTCCCGAATGCCACGTTCCTGTGCGAGGACGCTACGGCGCTGCGTTTACCGGACGCGAGCTTCGACCGCGTGGTGAGCTACGACGTTTTCACGAATTTCGCCGACTTCGAAATCGCTGAGGCGGTCGTTCGCGAGATGTTGCGGGTGTTACGAGGGGGTGGCCGCGCGATGGTAGGGTCGATTCCTGACGTGGAAAGGACGGAGGAGGCCGCTGTGCGAGCGAGCGCCCTCGGCGAAGAGCTTACGAGGCTCCACGGTCCGCTCCCGCCTGCCCCGGAGGGCCTGGCACGAGCGCCTTTCTGGCGGCGACTCGGTCGGCGAGTGATTCCGCGCATCGAGCCTCAGATCTCCTGCTATGCGTTCAGCACTTCCCAGTTCGAGAAGCTCGGAGCACTGCTGGGTGCAGCGACGCACATCTTGCCGATCCATCCCCGCAACCCGTACTACGGCTGCCGCTTCAACGTGGTCTACGAAAAGCCGTCATGAGGCTTGTGCCTTACGTCGCGGCCGACCGCGAAGAGTGGAACCGCGCCTGCGAGGCCTCGTCCGAGGCTTGGCTGTTCCATCGGCACGAGTGGGTCGAGATCGAGACTCAGCAGCGGGGGCTCAAGGCGGTCGGTTTCGCGGTAGCGAGTCGCTCCGGTTCGATTGTGGGCGTCATGCCGCTCTACCGGGAGACGATCCCGTTGGGAGCGTTTTACGAGACGCTTGTTCACTCGGGGCTTCACCGGCACGCGGGCCTTGCCCTCGTGGACGGACTGTCTCGGGCTGAGCGAGGTGCGGCGCGGAGTCTCGCCATGCAGGCCGTATTTGAAGCGGCGCGGGCCGCGGGCGCGGACCGCATTCAGCTTTCGGTCCAAAACCTTGCGCCGGCGAGCCTAGGGCCGACCCGCGAAGAGGTGCCGTTCTGGGTCTCAGAGCACGGCTTTTTCTTGGGCGTTGGCGTAGGGCCGAACGGGATCTGCCCAGCGCCGGGGCTCTCCACCCTGGCGGCCGACCAACTCGTTGTGCTCGATGACGCGGACGAGGTGGAGCTCTTTGCACGTCTCGAGGACTCCTGCCGCCGCGCCGTGCGCAAGGCGCAGCGCAGCGGTCTGAGCACGGAGTGGGCTGCGCCGGAATCTGCTGCAGGAATCTACTCTCGCCTGGCCGCGCGGTCTGCCGAACGCACGGGCGAGACGCTGACGCCGCCCGCGTACTATGAGGCGGTGCTGGGTCTGCCCCCGGTGGGGGCGGCGGCGCGTCTTCTCGTCGCGCTGCACGAAGGCGCAGAGGTGGGCGCGCTCGTTCTCCTTGCGGCAAAGGGCTCGCTCCACTTCCTCGCGGGCGCGTCCGACCCGGCTGCGCTCCCAATGCGCCCCAACGATCTCCTGCACTGGACAGCCATCGCGTCTGGCCGCGCGCTCGGCCTGCGTCGCTACCGGCTCGGCCCGATCTTTCCGGAACTCCCGCGATCTTGGCCGGTCGCCACCGTCTCGCGCTTCAAGGCGAAGTTCGGCGCCCGCAGTATTCCCATCCTCCAGGGAAGCTTCTTCCTACGTCCGGAAAAATACGAGATGCTCGCACGAGACCACCTCGCGGCGCTGCGCGAGGCAGCACTGGAGCGTGTACCGCCGGTCTCAGCAGCCGCCTTCGCGGCGCCTCGCCACCCGATCGAGGTCGGGCTGGATGGTGCACGGGGACGGGACTTCGAGGTGGTGCTGCGAGGTTACGGTGCTCTCGATCTCCCCCTTCGATTCAGCGGCGACGCTGCGGGGCGTGCAGACGGAAGAGCGCGCGTCCTTTTCGTAGATCCAGCCACGAAGGAGCTCCCTGGAGGGATCGGGGTGGCACCGGCCGCACCGGGTCGCTGCTACTTCGAGGCGAGCCGGCGCTCAAAGGCTCCCATCTACCGTGCGCTGCTGCCCCACGCCGTCTTCCAGGGCCCTGCGCTTCGCCCCCTTTGGGTCGACGCCGAAGGGCACGCGAGCCTCGCCTGGGTCGGGCAACGACCGGCGCAAACGCTTCTCGTCGGCTTCGACGTCGCCGATGAGATTGTGCGCTGGCGCCAAGGCGACCCGGCGCGCACCACGGACGACGCGCCGCGCGCCAGGTTGGGATTCGGGTTCGAGCGCCCCAACTACCTTTTCGAGCACCAGCTCGATCCTGAGCATCCGACGTTGCCCTGGGCGGATCACCTGGGATTCGCGCTCGCCGAAGGCCTGTGCGAGCTTGCGGGCTGGCCGCTCATCGAGCCGCTCCCCGGTGGTCTGCGCGGCCTTGTTCTTTTCACGGGTGACGATGACGAAGCCTACCTCGAGCGCTACCACGAGCAGCTTCGCCTGATCGGCGACTTGCCGGTGACCTACTACCTCGTCCCCAAGACGCGGCATACGGGGGAGACGCTCGGGCGGCTGCCTGCGAATGTGGAGCTCGGCCTCCACATTGACGCCTTGGACAGGCCCGCAGACTACGCGCAGACGTGTCATGAACAGACGCGTTTTTTGCGTGGGCTGACTGGGCGAGCCTGTCGCACGCTGCGCAATCACGGCTACTTAAACGATGGATATCTGGGACACCTCCCAGCGTGGGAGGAGAATGCGATCGGGCTCGATCTAAACCTCCCTGGGGTCGACGGAACGGTGCTCAACGGCTCGCTCCTACCGCTTCGGCTGCGCCGGCCGGATGGCACGTGGTCCGAACACTTTTCCCTGCTCACCGCATTCGGTGATGGGATGCTCCAAGCCCTCGGGATGGGGCAATGGCAGGCTGGGCGGAAGATTCGTGCACTCGTGCGCCAGATCGAGGCCGCACGGCCGGGTGTCCTCGTCTTCAACTTCCATCCGCAGAACGTTCCGGGGACGCGGAGACTCCATCGCGCTGTGCGCCGCTTGGCGAAGCGGCGGGGATGGGCGGCGCTCGGTGCGGAGGGGTACCTCGCGTGGCTCGAGCTCCTGCAAGAGCTGCGGGTCGACCATTCGGGGGGCAGCTTTCGCTTGCGCTCGGCACGCGCCGCGCAGGGGCTCGTACTCCGTGTGCCGCTCGGGGGCAGCTGGCGGCGGGTCGAGATCCCGCCGTTCCGCGGCGAAATGCGGGTCCCCGGGAGCGGGCCTCCCGCGGCTAGCGTCGCAAGAAGCTAGCCACCGTGCGCGTCACGTGGTCGAGCTGCTCGAGCGTGAGCTCAGGGAAGATCGGCAGCGCGAGCGTCTCGCGCGCCGCCGCTTCCGTTTCCGGCAGATCCCCCGGCTTGCCGCCCAAGTCGGCGAAGCACTCCTGCTGATGCAGGCCGAGGGGGTAGTAGATCTCCGTCCCCACTCCCTTTTCTTGGAGGTGGGCGCGAAGCGCGTCGCGCAGGTTTGCCGACACACGGATCGCGTACTGGTTGTAGATGTGCGTGGCCGGCGGCGTCGGAGGACGCGGGGTTCGCAGCGCAAGGCCGCTCGCTCCAGAGGGCACGCCCGACGGCGCAGCCCCGGCGGCCGCGAACGCGCGGTCGTAGTGCGCGGCGTGCTCGCCGCGGGTTTTGGTCCAGGAGTCGAGGTGGCGAAGCTTGACGCGCACCACCGCCGCCTGCAGCGCATCGAGGCGTGAGTTCACTCCCACGAACTTGTGGAAATATTTCGGCTTTGAGCCATGCACGCGGAGAACCGAGATCCGCTCTGCAAGCTCCGCGTCGTTCGTGGTCACGATTCCGCCGTCCCCGAAGCCGCCGAGGTTCTTGGACGGGAAGAAGCTGAAGCAGGCGACCGCGCCTCGCGTTCCCACGCGCTGGCCCTGCTCATCCCGGGTGCCGATGGCCTGGGCCGCGTCTTCGATGATCGGTACGCCGAACTCGGCTCCGAGCGCAAGGAACGCGCCGAGGTCGACCGACTGGCCAAAAAGGTGGACGGGGACGATCGCCTTGAGGCGGGTGCAGCGCGCCGCGGCTCGGCGGGCTGCCGCGGGGTCGAGGTTGTAGGTCGCTGGATCGATGTCCGCGAACACGGGCTTCCCGCCGAGTCTCGAGACCGCGCCCGCGGTCGCGAAGAACGTATAGGAAGGACAAATCACCTCGTCGCCCGGACCGACACCGAGCGCCATCAACGCGAGCAGAAGGGCGTCTGAGCCAGAAGCGCAGGAAATCGCGAAGCGGACCTCGCAATACCGAGCGATCTCTTGCTCCAGTGCTTGAACCTCGGGTCCGAGGATGAAGTGCTGGCTTTCGACCACGCGCTGGATCGCCTCGCCGATCTCCTCGCGGATGGACTCGTACTGGGCGCGGAGGTCTAACAGCGGGACTAAAATCGGTTTCGTCATAGATCCTGGCTCTCTTTCAAGGGGATGAGCTCGTCGCCGACGTCCTTGTACTCATTTTTGCAAGCGCCGCAGGTGAGCGGGGCAGGGGCCAAACCCGCAGGAAGCGTGACGCCGCAGCGGCAGACCCAGGCGCGCCGCCGTGCGGGGACACCCAACATGAGCGCGTAGGCGGGGACGTCCTGCGCGACGACTGCGCCGGCGGCGACAAACGCGTAGCACCCGATTTCCACGCCGCACACCACGGTCGAGTTTGCACCCAGCGTGGCACCCCGCCGAACCAGGGTCCGCCGGTACTCGCCGCGCCGGGAGATTTCACTTCGCGGATTTAGGACATTGGTAAAGACCATCGAGGGTCCGCAAAAGATGTCGTCCTCGAGCACAACGCCTGTGTAGATCGAGACGTTGTTCTGGACCTTGACGTTGTTACCCAAGGTCACGTCCGTGGACACCACCACGTTCTGGCCGAGATTGCAGTTCTTTCCAATCCGGCTGTTCGCCATGACGTGCGAGAAGTGCCAGATGCGGGTGCCCTCGAGAATCTCGCACGGCTCGTCGACGTAGGCCGACTCGTGCACCTGGACGCCGGGGTGGCGGGAGGCATCAAAGCCGGGCATAGGGTCGATTCGCTGCCGCCGCGGCTTTGCTCTTGGTGCCTCCCGCTAAAGGGGCCACGCCTTGCGCCGCGCTTCGTGCCGGTTCGAGCTCGGATCCGAGCGCGACGGGTCTGCCGTTTGTGATCATGGAACGCTGCGCCGCGTGGAGGATCTGAAGCACACGCAGGCCGTTGCGTCCGTCGGTGCGGGCCTCGGTGCGCTTCGTCACGCACTCTGCGAAATGGATACACTCCTCCCGCAGCGGCTCGTCCGCGGGGAACTCCACCTCGATTCCCGGAGCGCGAACGGGGACGGGTTGGCCCTCTTCCCACTCGACCTTGAGATCGGTCAGCGTGAGTTTCTTGGAGATGTCGTCGAAGCAGACCATCTTCTTCGAACCGATCACGACGAGCTTTTGCTCCTTGAAGGGATGGAGCCACGACACGAAGATGTGGGATCTCGCGCCGTTGTCGAAGAGAAGCTGGGTTACCGTGACGTCGGCGATGTTGGGCTGGACGTAGCAGCCTCCGGTAGCGACGACCTCGAACGGCATGGTGCCCACCAGCCGCAAGATGACGGCGATGTCGTGGGGTGCGAAGGACCACAGGGCGTTCTCTTCTGTGCGGATTTTGCCGAGATTGAGCCGGTTGGAAATGACATAGCGGATCTTGCCAAGCTCACCGCTCTGGACGAGCTCGTGAAGCTTCAGGATCGCCGGGTGATATTCGAGGAGGTGCCCCACCATGAGGATGCGGCCGGCAGCGTCTGCCTGCTCGATCAGCGCGCGCGCCTCCTCGACGTCGATCGTCATGGGCTTCTCGACAAAGACGTCCTTGCCAGCGGCGATCGCGGCCGAGGCCACGGGGAAATGAGTCTCCGCCGGCGTCGCAACCATGACCGCTTGGATTTGCGGATCCGAGAGGACCGCGTCCGCGCTCTCGTGGATCGGGACAGAGGGCGCAATCTCCCTTGCCTTGGCCCGACCGGACTCCGAGGGTTCGGCAACCGCAGCCAAGAGGCCGAGCTGATGCACGTTGCGCACCAGATTCCGGCCCCATTGGCCACAGCCAATCACGCCGATCGTGGGCCGCGTCGCCATGAGCCCCCCCAGCTCGGCAAGAGGAAAATGCCGCTAGCGCCGCACCCGCGGGGGAAAATCCCCAGGCACGGGCAGCAGGCGCGAAGCAAAGCTACCGGCTGCTATCCCCCCCGTCAAAATCGCCCGGCCCATTTTCTGCGTGGTCTTAATGAACGAGTCCCGGCCAAGTCGCGCCCGGGCCCGAGAGGCCGGATGCGGGTGCAACGAGAATCCAGCCACTGCCTTTGGGCGTGTTCGCCATCGGGACAAAGCCGCTCGAAGTGTTCTCGAAGATTTGCATCCAGCCGTAGCCGCCGTCCCCGAGGCCGAGCACGATGTCGGGCTTACCGTCGCCGTTGACGTCGGCACAGCTCGGATGGGTGGTGCCGTTGCTGGCGTTGTAGCCGCCCCAGTTGGTTTGGATCCAGCTGCCGCCTGGGCCGGATCTCTGGGCGAACCCAGTCGTCGCGTCGTCGAGGATCTGCACCCAGCCGCTGCTGCCGGTGCCATGGCCCACCACGAGCTCGGCCTTGCCGTCTCCGTCGAGGTCGCAGGCCGCGAGATAGCTGTCGCCGTTGGCAGAGTCGTAGCTCGGCCAGGAGGGCGCGATCCAGCCGTGGGAGACCTCGGTCATCGGAGCAAAGCCGTGGGCCTGGTCATCGAAGACCTGGATGAAGCCGAAGCTTCCCGTGCCAAGACCCACGGCGATCTCCGCCATCCCATCCCCGTCGAAGTCGCCTACCGCGGGATGGGTGGCCCCGTTGCTCACGTCATAGTCCGGCCACTGGACCTGCAGCCAGCCGCCCGCGACCGGGGTTCCCGGCATCGGGGCGTAGCCGGTCGTGGCATCGTCAAAGATCGCGATCCAGCCGTCACCGCCCGTACCGAAGCCGACCACGATCTCGTCGCGCCCATCGCCATCGATGTCGCCGCAGGCCGGGAAGGTCTCGCCGTTGCTGGCGTTGTAGGCCGGGTAGTTCACCTGGATCCAGGCCAGGTGCGCAAAGCCTCGGTCGGCGCTGTCGAGCACTTCGAGCCAGCCGCCGCCGCCCTGGCCAAAGCCCACCACAAACTCGTGTCGGCCATCGCCGTACAAATCGCAAGCCGCCGGTCGAGTCTCGCCCCCCGAGCTGTTGTAGCCAGCCCAGGCCCGGGTCATGGAACTCGTCGCCGAGAACGGGAAGCCCTGACCGACCACCGAGAGCACGCCGCCTGAGCCCGTGCCGAAGCCGACCAGGAGGTTCGTGGTCGTGGCGGAGGACACGGTGACCGATACCGGAATCGTTTGCGTGAGCCCGTTGCCGGAAACCGTAATCGTTGCGGTGTAGGTGCCCGGAGCAAGACCCGCCGTCGAGAAGTTCACCGTGATCGTGTCGGCCCCACCGCTCGACGTGCTGCTGGTAGGCGTCACCGACAGCCAGCTCTGGTTGTCGCTGACCGCGAAACTGAGGGTCCCGCCGCCCGAGTTGCGGACCGTGAAGCTCTGGCTCGAGGGGCTCGCGCCTGCCACGGCCGACGCGCTGACCGAGTTCGTGGAGAGCGCAATCTGTGGCGGTGGCGGCGTATTCACCGCCGTCACCGTGAGCGTGACACCGATCGTCTGTGAAGCGGTACCAGTCGCCGAGGCGGTAATCGCTGCGGTGTAGGCTCCCGCCGCGAGACCGGCCGCGTTGAAGTTTACGGTGATGGGGTCGTTCTCACCGTTCGAGGTTCCGGAGGAGGGCGACACGGAAACCCAGCTCTGGTTCGTCGTAAAGCTGTAGCTAAGCGCACCACCGCCGGAGTTGTGGATGAGAAAGCTCCCGCTCTGCGGGTTCGAGCCGGCCTGCGCTGCCGCGCTAAGGCTCGTCGTCGAGAGCGCAATCGCCGGGGGAAGCGGGACGAACTGAATCGCGGCGGAATCCGGGGAGAAAGGTCCATAGGTGCCCGACGCCGTGTAGGCGGCGACCTTCACGGTGAATGAGTCCCCGTACGCCCCTGTCACTTGCCCGGTCGTGCTGGTCGTCGTGAAGTTCGGGCTCGCCGGATAGGGAGCGCCGTTGAGCGCGACGAAGACGCCGTAGCCCGCGACCGGGCCGGAGGCCGCGCTCCAGCTGAGGTTCGCGGTCTTCGAGCCGACCACATTCACCGCGCTGGCGGCACCGCACGCAAGGGAGATCCCGAGCGCCATCAGCGCTCGGAGCATCGCTTGAAGAGTGCGGTGCCTCATGATCTCCGCTCCTGGCTGCCCGGGCGGTTCCCCTGTCCTGGTTCCGCCGGTCGCGAAGCTGTCGGCCCGGCCCGCTGGCCGCGAAGACACTCCGCACGCTCAGGAGGGAAATTCGGAACCACGCCCCCATCTGCGCGTGAGGGCGATCACACCAAGAACCTGCGGTGAGAAAGGCGCCTAGAGGGATGGACTTCCCCGAGGGCGGGTCAGGGCGCTAGCTCTTTTCTTGCGCGAGTGCGAGCTCGATTTCGGCGCCGATCTGCGCGCGGAAGCGCGCCGGGCTGAAACGCTCGGCATGGGCCCGGATCGCTTGTGGGATGAAGGACTCCTCGCTTGCCTCGAAGATGCGGACCGCGGAGGCCAACGCCTCGGGCGTCTGTGTGTCGAAGTAGAGCCCCGTGGGAGGGGTCCCCGCGGGCTGTTCGGAGCGTAAGGGGATCACGGTCTCGAGGGCCCCCCCGCGCCCGAACGCGATCACGGGTCGGCCACACGCCTGCGCTTCCAGCGCGACGATCCCGAAGTCCTCCTCTTGCGGATAGAGAAGGGCCCGACACCGGGCATAGAGGCGCGCGAGCTCTTGGTCCGGGACGCGGCCCAGGAACGTCACGTTGGCCGGTGCGCGGGCCGCAAGGGCAGGGCGCATCGGGCCCTCGCCCACCACCACGAGGCGGCGGCCGAGACCTCGGAACGCATCGATCGCGAGATCCTCCCGCTTGTAAGGGACGAAGCCGCCCACCAGCAAATAGAAATCTTCGGGCGAAGCGTCCGAGGGTCGGAGGCGGTCGACGTCCACGGGCGGGTAAACCACAGAGGCCTCTCGTCCGTAGTGGCGAAAAATCCGATCTGCAACCAATTTCGAGATCGCGACAAAACGATGCACGCGGCTTGGCGTGCTGGTGCGCAGATCGAACTCCCGCAGGTAGCGGACGAGGGGTGCCGCCAGCACCCGGCGCAGGCCGTGACCAAGGTAGGCGTCCGCCTGGTCCCACACGTAGCGCATCGGCGTAAAGCAGTAACAGAGATGCACTGCGCCGCGCGGCACACGCACCCCCTTCGCAACGGCGTGGCTCGACGAAAGCACGAGGTCGTAGTCGGCCAAGCGGAAGCGCTCGATGGCCCAAGGGAATAGAGGAAGCAGCTTGCGGTAGTGTCGGGCGGCTCCCGGAATCCGCGAAAGCGGGCTCGCAAAAATGCGACGGGCCTCGATGCGTTTGGAAGTGGAGCCGGGCACGTGCACGAGAGTGTAGAGATCCGCATCCGGGAACAGGCCGCAGAGCTCGTCGAGGACTCGCTCTCCGCCACGCATTCCGGTGAGCCAGTCGTGGACGAGCGCGACGCGCACGGCGGCGCAGGGTAGCGGCGAATTCACGGGGATCCGGCGAACGGGCTGATCGAGCAGATCAGATCGAGGCATTTCGCATCCTTACGCGACGCGGGATGGAGATCTGGGGTTCGCCAGTGGGATCCGGTGCAAGTCCGTCTCCGCGGCGGCACGCCCCACGCACTCCGCGCGGTCCATCACCCGCCGTCTCGCCCGGGTCGCGGTGCGCCGTCGCCGGCGTGCTCGGTTCCCATGCCCTGCAGTACCGGGATGAGTTGTTGGGTGATCGCAGCAGCGATCGTGGCGTTAGCCTGCTCGGTGACATGTCCGAATTGATCCAAGAACTGATCGCCTTGTACCCCATCGAAGATCGTGTGAAGCGGGAAATAGTTGATCCCCTTGCGACTTGCGAGGCGCGCTTCCACGTCGGGCACACAAGCCTTGGTGAGCTTCACGAGAGGCCCGCCGGCCTCGTCCGCCATGAGATGCGCTTCCCAGGGGCCGAGTTGCTTGCCGCTCGTCGCGAGCGCCGGCTGCCAGAAGAAAATCGGCGTGAACTCGAACTCCCGCCCCAATGCCTCAGCCACGCGGACGAGATTCAGGTAGTTGTCGGCGATGGCCTGACACGCCGCGGGCACATCGATGTCGGCCGTGGGGGGGGTCGGCCGCAAGCGCTGCAGCGCCTGCACGATGTGAAGATTGGACCAGAGTGCCAGCAAGAGTTCGTTGGTGGTCGCGTGGGTCAGGGCAAAGCGCCTGCGCGCATCCGCTTGGCCGTAGATATCGCCCGGCCGGTCGCCCTCGGCGACAGGACCGACTTCATTGATCCCGTCCAGGAAAACGACGGCGCTTGGCCGGGCGCCGCGCCGCAACTCGAGGACCAGCGTCGCGAGGTTTTGGGTGAGGTTGAATCCGCACTGCGCCTTGTTGTCGATCTCGACGTCCGTGATCCCTGCCGCAGCGAGTTGGCGTGCGACCCAGGAGGGAATGGTGGCCTGGTCGCGCGCGGTGTAGCCCCACATCGCAGAGCCACCGAAGAGAAAGACATGGCGCCACGTTGCCGGCTCGCCGTGCAGCGACTGCTCGGTGTGTCGGTAGCCCGAAGGCTCCACGTTGAGGCCGTTGTGTTGGCCGGGACGCACCCACCAACCGCGATAGGGATCGTAATCGACGTACCGGGCGTCCGCGCGGCCCATGTGGAGGTGACGGACTTCTTTGAACTCGGAGAACCACGCCTCCGAGGCGTAGGGATCCTTTGCCGCAGCGCGAGGAGCCTGCGACGGAACAGCGCCGGGGGCCTGCGACTGGGAAGCGCCGGGGGTCTGCGACGGAGACGGGTGCGTCGGAAGCCGCTCATAGTACCGGTAGCTGTTCTCCAGAACGAAAAGCAGTGCGAAGGAAAGACCGAGAATCGCCCAGGCGTCGCGCAATTGGCGAGCAATCGTGCCGAGCACTCTTCCGACTCTCGATCCTCGCGCTCGGGTCTGCATGTTTCGTCGGCTCCCTCCCTTGCCGCGACGAGATCAGGCGTTCTTCGGCACGAAGAGCCAGCGTGCCGAATACGTCAGCGTTTACAAGGGCGCCTCGTGCGGGAAAAAGCTCATCGGACGCCCCAACATGCGATTTGGACAGATCGGATGGCTTGCGAGCCCGACGCTGCAACTCGCAGACGGAGGTGCCCGTCCGGGCTCACCCAAATCCATATATAGGACTCGCATGAGCGGGGTGAAGGCGAGCGGCTCTGGCACCACAAACCGCACCGAGCTTAGAGCCGACCGCCGCTTCGCCCTAACGAACGCGCCAAGCGCTAGGCCGCGCGGTCTACCGCCGGCTCAAGGGCGGCCTCAATCACCTCCTCGACACTATCCGCGAATCGAATGTCGAGCTTTTCGGTGACCTCCGCGGGTACCTCGACGAGGTCCTTCTGATTCCTGCGCGGTAGGATCACGGATTGAACGCCCGCCCGGGCCGCCGCCAAAACCTTGTCCTTGATCCCGCCGACCGGCAAGACGCGGCCGCGCAGCGAGATCTCCCCCGTCATCGCAACGTGGCTCTTGGCCCGTCGCCCGGTCAACACCGAAACGAGTGCGGTGGCAAGGGCGATGCCTGCCGAGGGCCCATCCTTGGGGACAGAGCCTGCGGGAACGTGCAGGTGAATCTCGCCGCCCTCGAGTGCCGGGGAATGGATGCCGAGGGCATCGGCATTCGCGCGCACCCAAGAGAGCGCAGCCTCGGCGGATTCGCGCATCACGTCGCCGAGCTGACCGGTAAGACGCAGCCGCACCCCTTCACCCCCGGGCATTGACGTTGCTTCGATGAAAAGGATGTCACCGCCGTGGTTCGTGCGCGCGAGGCCGACGACGACCCCCGGGATCGTGGTTCGCTCGGAGACCTCGGGCAGATGCGGCGGCGCGCCAAGGCCTTTGCTCACGAACGCGGGATCGACGATCCACGTCGCGGATGGACCCGCCTGCGCGAGCTCACGTGCGGTTTTGCGCAACAGCGTCGCGAGTTGGCGGTCGAGGTTGCGAACCCCCGCCTCCCGCGTGTACTCGTGGACCACCTTCTCGATCGCCTCGGGGGTCACGGTGACGCGAGCGGGCGTGAGTCCATGGGCTTCGATCTGCTTTGGCACGAGGTGCTTTTCTGCGATGAGGAGCTTGTCACGCTCGGTGTAGCCCGGGAGCTCGATCACCTCCATGCGGTCAAGCAGTGCGGGGGGAATCGTGGCGAGCGTGTTTGCCGTAGCGATGAACAAGACGTGCGAGAGGTCGAACGGAACCTCGATGTAGTGGTCGCTGAACATGCTGTTCTGCTCGGGATCGAGCACCTCGAGCAGGGCGGACGACGGGTCACCCCGGAAGTCGGCGCCAAGCTTGTCGATCTCGTCGAGCACGAAGACGGGATTGCGTGAGCCGGCGCGGCGAAGGCCTTGCAGGATGCGCCCCGGCATGGCCCCGACGTAGGTGCGACGGTGACCTCGAATCTCGGCCTCGTCCCGCACACCTCCGAGCGATGCGCGGACGAACTTTCGCCCCATGGCGCGAGCGATCGAGCGGCCGAGGGATGTCTTGCCGACGCCCGGCGGGCCGACGAAACAAAGGATGGGCCCCTTGGCCTCGGGTGCGAGCTTGCGCACAGCGAGGTACTCGAGGATCCGTTCTTTCACCTTTTCGAGGTCGTGGTGATCCGCGTCGAGGACAGCGTGGGCGGCGGGGACGTCGAGGTGGTCCGTCGTCTCCACGGACCATGGGAGATCGGCCATCCACTCGAGGTACGTGCGCACCATGTGCCGGTCGGGCGCCTGCTGCGGCATGGCGCCCATACGCTTGAGCTCGCGCTCGGCCTGAGCGCGTGCCTCTTCCGGGAGGTTCGCAGCGGCGATCTTCTCGCGCAGCTCGTCCACCTCTCGCGCGCCTGCGTCACCCTCACCGATCTCGTCTTGGATGTCGCGCATGCGGTGACGCAGCAATCGCTCACGGCGACGCGGGTCGTCCTCTTGCGACTCCGTCTCGCTGCGCAGGGTTCGCTGGGTCTCTGCAATCGTAATCTCGCGTTCAAGATGGCCCGCGAGGCGAACGAGGCGGGGCAGGGGGTCGGGCTCCGACAGAAGGGCGATCTTCTCTTCCGGTGCGAGCGGGAGAGTTGAGCTAATGAGATCGGCCAGAAGGCCGGGGGTGGGGATCCCGGCGACGAAACCCTTCCACTCGTCGGGAAGATCGTCGCGCACCTCGATCACCTTCTGCGCGAGCTCCACCACCCGGCGCCACGCCGCGGTGCGCTCCGGCGACTCGGCGCCGGTCTCCGCGAAGGGTTCGATGCGAACTCGGAGCGCCGGCTCGGTAGCGACCGCCTCACCCATGCGAGTGCGCGCGACACCCACCACGACAGCCTGCTTGCCCTCTCGTCGCGCATCGACGATGCGAACCACGCGAACGATGCAGGCCACGGGATGGAGTTCCTGGAGGCTCGGATCCTCAACGCTGGCGTCGCGCTGGGTCGCCACCACGAGAAAGCCGCCTTGGCCAGCGGCATCGAGAGCGGCGAGAGACTTGGGCCGACCGATCGAGAGTGGATTTGTGACCCCCGGGAACACGACGGCGTCACGGACCGGCAGAACCGGGAGAATCGAGGGGACTTCGATGCGCTCTCCGCCAAACTCAAGCGAGCGTGTCGCTTCGGCTTCGGGCAAGGGTACCTCCAGGGCTTGTCGCCAACCCTAAGAGCCAGAAACGCAAGGTCAACCGGAGAAATGGTCCGCGGGAGGAACCCGCGCGCGGCTAGGGTCCCGCGGGACGACGGCTGGGTGCTTCGCGGGGCACTTCCCAACCATTCCTAAGTCCTAGGGCAGACTGGGTCGGCAGCCCGGCGCCGGTCGTGAGGGGCGGGTTGTTGCGATGGTGCCCGGGACTGGACTCGAACCAGCACGGCCTTGCGACCGCCAGACCCTGAATCTGGTGCGTCTACCAATTCCGCCACCCGGGCAACATATTGACTTTACTAGGTTTTTTCCCTCTAATCTCCCCGCCTATCCATCCGACCTGTGACGGTGAAATTGGCACAAGGGGAGGAAGCAAGGTTGGCAGTCAAGGGGCAGATTCGCAAGCGCGGACGGCGTTCTTTCGGAGGTTCGCGAGAGTGCCCGGCGACCTGATGTTGGCGAAGACGAGGTGGTCGTCGTCCCAGACCGCGGTGGTGCCCTTGGGCGAGAGATTCGGAGTACCGTCGGGGCAGACCGTGGCGACGAAGCCAAGGCGTTGCTCCCCGACGACTCGCTTCATATCGGCCGTGAGAAGCCCCATGGCCCCGCCTCCTCTCATGCCGCCAAGCGATCGGTCTGAAGCACCATGTTAGGGCGTGACTGAGGGCCAAGGCCTGCGAAGAAGGACGTATATCCTGGCGGCCATCCAGAACACCAATGGGTTCACGGCCACTACCCTGCCACACCCCCCGCTCGAAGATCAGCGAGAACTTCTCGCCAAGCGCGAAGCGCATCGCGATCCAAGCGCTGAGCGCCGCGCGAGCGTGGCCCGCGTGCGACCAAGCGCTTAGCGCTTTAGCCGGGGCGCGCCATGACGACTCAGCGCTGAGCGCTCGGTGGAGCTATGCAGGTGCGCATACGGCCAAGCGCTCAGCGCCTCGCCGGCCAGCTCCCTCAGGAGCCAGCGTTCAGTAGTGGATCAGTTTGAATTCAGCTTTCTGCTTCGAAAGGTGCTTGGCCGGTCGCCTGTCGACAGAGCCTTGGCGAGCTGGTTCGCCCCGTGGCGCTTGCCCGCTTAGGCACGCGGGAGCACGGTTGGGAGCATGTGAAACACCCGGCCCGAGACACCATGGAGAGCACATTGACTACAAGGTCCAACCTGGGTCGGCTCTTCACCGAGCAACACGGCAGCTACGAGCGATTCATCCGCTTCGTGCGCTACCCACAGGGCATCCGCGACTTCTTCCTGCAGTGCCCGCTCATTCGCTCCGGGCTTCCCCTAGCTCAAAATCACGCCGTCAAGACCGGGCACGCCCTGCTCGAGGGCTCGCCGCATCCGGTAGAGGTTCGCCTTCACCGCGTCTTCGGACTTGCCCAGGGCGCGGGCGATGGCCCGAATCGGCTGCCGACGCAGGTGCTTTAGATGGAAGATGCGCCGCTGAAGGGGGGTCAAATGCAGCTCGATGAGCGTCTCGCACTGGGCCAGCAATCTGCGGGCGTCCACACAGCGATCGGCAGGCACTTCCTCCCCGGCAAGCTCGGTCGTGCCGAGGTCGTCGAGGGACTCAAGCCGCGGCCGGCGGCCTCGGAAGCGGCGGTTCACCTTGTTTCGGGTGATCCCGAAGATCCACACCAGGAGGGACGAGTTTCCGGCGTACGAGGCAAGGCAGCGGAAGACCGTGACGAAAACCTCTTGGGTGACGTCTTCGGCCTCTCCGGGGTCCCCGAGGCGCTTCACCGCAAAGCGAAAGACGCGCGGGAAGTACGTCTCGTAGAGGAGATCGAAGTGCTTGCGACTCCCAGCCAGAATCTCGGTCACTAGCTCCGCGTCGCTCGACCAAGCCTTCTCTGCGTTCGCCAAGATGTGCTCTCCTGCGGCGGCCGCGAAGAGCATCGATTCGAAAAAATTGGGACGCGACACGTTGGGAGCGCGGGGAAGGATCCCTTCCGAGGAGGATCCGAAAACGAGAGCCGGCGCGCCGCCCCCTGGGCGGCAGGAACGCGCCGAATCTGGGGGGGAAGACCCGCCCGCGTTCCAAAAACTCTGGTGAAGCTCCCTGGGCTTTTTCCTTTCGATGCGCTCGTAGCCTTGGGCTTTCCAAAAGTGGGGACAAAAGTCCCGCCGCCTCAAAGAGCAAGCGATGTGCCATTAGACCAGGGAAAAACCCGAGATGCAAGCACGCCCGCAGCTATCCACTCTCAAACGGCTTTTTGCTTGGAGACCCGTAGAGAGTTGCCGCTCTCGGTTTCGGGGCGGGAGGAAACGATTTTCCCTTTGTGGAGAGGGATGTTCACCGTTTCCGGGAGGGTGCCCGGCTGCCGGTTTTCCCACACATGTTCTTATTCCCTCAGGAGCCCGGAGCGCTGTCCGGGCGGCCGACGCCAGCGACGTAGGTTCGCAGAACGCGCAGCGCATTCTCGGTGCTGGGAGAGTCGAATTGCAGCGCGAAGCCGGAGTGCTCCCCGACTTCCCGTCGGATCACACGGCCGGAGAGTCGGAGAAACGCCGCCTCTCCCGGAAGCTCCAAGAGGAGATGGGCCTCCACCCCGACCGGCGGGGGATCGGGCGAGAACAAGAAGGTGCCGCAGGCAGAGAGGTCGCGCGTGCGCAGAAAGACCTGCCGCTCCGAGTCCTCGTACGCCGCATCCAGCGCCGCCTGCACGCGCTCCGCAGCGCGCCGCTGGCGGGCGTCGGGTGCCGGCGCGGTCACGGCCGACCTGGGACGATCCACCACTTGCCCTCGACACGCTCCCAGCGGTCTTCGCGCTCCAGGGAGGTGCTCCAAAACCGCAGAGGCCTTCCGTTCACTCCCACGAAGCGGTAGCGCACACGTGCCTTTCCCGGTGCGTCGAACAAGAACTCGCGCACCTCGCCTTCCAGCGGGCGATTCTTCTCGAAGTGCGCCTCGGTGAGCGCCTGCGCCAGGGCGGAATAGTAGTCGGAGTACTGGGAATCTGTCTGGAAGTAATCGCGCAGCACGCGGTCGTTGAAGGTCGCGATCGTGTTCACACGCCGGCGAGTCAGCCGTCCATAGAAGGCATCGGCTCGCGTCTGAAAGTCGACGATCGCGGGGTCATTCACGATCTCGACACCGAAGGAGGGGTCGGCCTTTGGGCCGGCGTCGCCCCGGCACGCGACGAGAGCGAGTACCGCAAGAGCGAGCGTCGCCCTCAGCCGGCGGACGCCGCCGCTCAACGTCGCTTGCCGTGTCGGGCCAAAGCGCGCGCCTCCCCTTCCGCCTGCGCGGCCGCAAGGCGCGCCACAGGCACTCTGTAGGGCGAGCATGAGACGTAGTCGAGACCCGCCCGCGCGCAGAACTTCACACTTTTCGGGTCGCCACCATGCTCCCCGCAAATCCCCACCTTGAGATCCTTTCGCGTCTTGCGCCCGTTCTCGACGCCCATCCGGATCAGGGCGCCGATTCCCTCCTCATCGATCGAAACGAACGGGTCATCTTCGAGAATCCCCTGGTCGATGTAGACGCCGAGGAATTTCCCCGCGTCATCGCGGGAGAGCGCATAGGTCATCTGCGTCAAATCGTTCGTGCCAAACGAGAAGAAGTCCGCGTGGCGCGCGATGGCTTCGGCCACGATGCAGGCCCGCGGCACCTCGATCATGGTGCCGACCGTCGGCCGCACCTTCACGCCCTCGTGCTCGCGCAACACCGCCGAGATTTCCTCCTCGATCAGCGCGCGCAGCCGCTCGAGTTCACCCACGTGGGCGACGAGCGGGACCATGATCTCAGGCTGAACCTTCGCGCCGGACTCCGCGACTTCGCATGCCGCTTCCACGATTGCGCGGACCTGCATGCGATAGATGTCGGGAAAGGTAATGCCGAGGCGGCAGCCGCGGTGCCCGAGCATGGGATTGAACTCCTTCAGGGAGTCGATCATGCCCCGGACCTTTGCGGTGTCGCTCCCGAGCGCGGAGGCCACCTCACGGATCTCTTCGTCTTCGTGCGGCAGGAACTCGTGAAGCGGAGGATCGAGCAGCCGGATCGTGACCGGAAGACCCTCCATCGCCCGGAAAATTCCGGCGAAGTCGCCGCGCTGCATGGGCAGCAGCTTCTCGAGCGCCCGGCGGCGCTGGTGGTCATCGGAGGAGAGAATCATCTCGCGCACGGCCAGAATTCGATTCGGCTCAAAGAACATGTGTTCGGTGCGGCACAGGCCAATGCCTTCTGCCCCGAACTGCCGCGCGATTTTGGCGTCGTGGGGCGTATCGGCATTGGTGCGCACACGCACGCGTCGCAGCTGGTCGGCCCAGCGCATGAGCTCTGAGAACTCCCCGCCGAGCTCGGGCGTCACGGTGCGGACCCGCCCTCTCATGACCTCGCCGCTGCTGCCATCGAGGGTGATCGTGTCTCCCGCCCGGATCACCTGCTCGTCGATTTTCATCTCGCCTTTGTCGTAGCGAATGCGCAAAGCACCGCAGCCGGCGACACAGCACTTGCCCATCCCGCGCGCCACGACCGCTGCGTGGGAAGTCATGCCTCCCCGTGCGGTTAAGATTCCTTCGGCGGCGTGCATGCCGTGGATGTCCTCTGGAGAGGTCTCGATCCGAACCAAGATCACCTTCTCGCCCGCCTTCGCCCGAGCTTCGGCCTCATCGGCGGAGAACACGACGGTGCCGACCGCCGCTCCCGGCGACGCCGGGAGGCCCCGTGCCAGAACCTCGCGCTCCGCCCGCGGGTCGAGGGTGGGATGCAGGAGCTGGTCGAGCGCCCGCGGGTCCACCCGCATCACGGCCTCTTCCCGCGTAATGAGGCGCTCACGGGCCATCTCGACGGCGATCTTCACCGCCGCCCGCACGGTGCGCTTGCCCGTCCGCGTTTGCAGCATCCAAAGGCGCCCGCGCTGAATCGTGAACTCGATGTCCTGCATGTCCCGGTAGTGTTTCTCGAGACCCCGATAGATCCGCACCAGCTGTCGATAGGCCGCAGGCATCTCTTCCTCGAGCGTCGGCAGATGCGACTGATCGGGGCGACGCGCAGCTGTGTTGATCGGCTGCGGCGTGCGGATGCCGGCCACCACATCCTCACCCTGGGCGTTTTTCAGGTATTCGCCGAAGAACACCCGCTCGCCGGTGGACGGGTCGCGGGTGAAGGCGACGCCTGTCGCGCAGTCATCCCCCATGTTGCCAAACACCATGGCCTGCACGTTCACCGCCGTGCCCCAGGCCTCGGGGATGTCGTTCAGCTTTCGGTAACGGATGGCGCGCTCGTTCCTCCAAGAGCGAAACACCGCCCCCACCGCTCCCCAGAGCTGAAGCTCAGGGTCTTGCGGAAAGGGCTCGCCGGTCACGTCCTGCACCACCTCGAGATATTCCCGCACGAGCCCGCGCCAATCTTCGGCGCCAAGGACCGTGTCGAGCTCGGTACCGCGGCTTCGCTTGAGCGCTTCGAGCCGCTCCTCAAAGCGCTCCATGGGAACGCCGAGAACGACATCGCCAAACATCTGGACGAAGCGCCGGTAGCTGTCGTAGGCGAAGCGGGCGTCGGCAGACGCCGCGAGCCCCTCGACGGTCTCCGCGTTGAGGCCGAGGTTCAAGATGGTGTCCATCATGCCGGGCATGGAGGCACGCGCCCCAGAGCGCACCGAAACCAGGAGCGGGCGCTTGGGATCTCCAAAGCGCAGCCCCATGATCTTCTCCACCTTGGAAAGGGCTGAAAGACTGCTGCGCTTCACATCGGCAGGGAGCTTGCCGTCCGCGGCGTTGTACTCGTGGCACACGGTCGTGGAGATCGTGAAGCCGGGAGGGACCGGCACGCCAAGCCGGGTCATTTCGGCCAGGTTCGCGCCTTTGCCCCCCAAGAGGGCCTTCATCTCGGCGCGACCCTCGGCCTTGCCGGCGCCAAAGAAGTAGACCTTTTTCGCTGACTTCGAAGGCGTCTTGCGGGCGGGCGTCGTCCCTCGCTGCGTCACAGCACGGCCTCCAGCCGATCTCGAAGATAGGCCTGCACTCCCTCGAGGGAGATCCTGTCCTGTGTCATGGCGTCACGCTCGCGCACTGTGACCTTGCCGTCCGTGCCCGACTCGAAGTCGTAGGTGACGCAGAAGGGGGTTCCTACCTCGTCTTGCCGGCGGTAGCGCCGCCCGATATTCCCCGACTCGTCGTAGAAGGTCGAAAAGCGCCGCCGGAGCTCAAGCGCGAGCTTCTGGGCGGGTTCGGCGAGCTTTTTCGAGAGCGGCAACACCGCCACTTTGATGGGCGAAATGGCAGGGTGCAGGCGCAGCAGCGTGCGCGTTTCGCCATCGGGCAGCGTCTGCTCTTCATAGCCATTCACCAGCAGCGCGAGGGCAGTTCGGTCGATCCCCACGGACGTCTCGATCACCATGGGGGTGAAGCGTTCCTTGGTCTCTTCATCAGTGATCGCGAGGTCCTTACCGCTGTATTCGGTATGGCGCCGCAGATCCCAGTCCCCGCGGTCGTGAACACCTTCGATCTCCTGCCAGCCAAAGGGAAAAAGAAACTCGATGTCCGCGGCGGCCTTCGCGTAGTGCGCGAGTTCGTCGGGGGTGTGGGCCCGAACGCGCAGACGCTGCGCTGCGAACCCGAGCTCGAGGTGGAAGCGCTGCCTCTGCTCGAGCCAGTGCGCGAACCACTTCTCGCGCTCGCTCGGGTGGATGAAGAATTCGAGCTCGGCCTGCTCGAACTCTCGAGAACGAAACGTGAAGTTGCGCGGATTGATCTCATTGCGGAAGGCCTTGCCGATCTGCGCGATCCCGAATGGGATCTTCTGGCGAGAGGAGTCTTTCACGCGCCGAAAGTCGGTAAAAATCGACTGGCAGGTCTCGGCCCGCAGGTACGCGACCGCCGCGGCATCTTCCGATGCGCCGATCGAGGTCTTGAGCATGAGGTTGAAGCGACGGACTTCGGTGAAATCGTGTTCGCTCGTTCCCTCGCGCGCCGGGCACGGCCCCGCCTCGTCCAGCTGATCGGCGCGGAAGCGCTTCTTGCAGGCGCGGCAGTCGACCATCGGGTCGCTGAAGTGCTCCACGTGGCCGGACGCCTCCCAGGTGCGGGGATGGCAGATGATCGAGCTGTCGAGCCCTTCCACATCGTCCCGTTCCCGCACCACACGCTGCCACCAGAGGCTCTTCAGATTGCTCTTGAGCTCAACGCCAAGCGGCCCATAGTCCCAGAAGCCGTTAATCCCGCCGTAGATCTCGCTCGACGGGAAGATGAACCCGCGGCGCGCACACAGCGACACGAGGTCGTCCATGCGCCAGGGATAGGGGCTCTTCGCGGAGTCGGCGTCGGACATCGGCACCCTTGGGATCGCATCGCGGGCGGTGCGTGGGGCGGGCGAGTATTCCTTTCGTGGGGGAGGCGTGTCAAGCCGGCGCGGATTCTGCGACCGGCATGATTTCGTCGAGGAATCGCTCACTTCGAAGCTCGATGCCAAGATGAAACCGGGTAAATCGCGCGAGCAGGCGCCGCGCCTCGCGAAGTGCCCCGGGCGGGAGCGCGAGGCGGTCGAGCCGCCCTTCGGGCAGGCGAAGTCCTTGGTCGAGGGCGCGGAGCGTGCCGAGGTGCACGCGGAGCAGACCCTCGGCGTGCGGCGCGCAGGCTCCACACATCGGGCCTCCATCGGCCACGTGAAAGGCCACCTCCCCGGCCGGTCCGACCTCCTCGTCACAGCGCACGCAGCGGCGCAGCTCGGGTCGCAGCCCGAGCGCGTCCAGCGCGCGCAACTCAAGCAGCGTGCGCAGCCGCAGGTCTGGTTCTCGTCCCGCGATGGCGGAAAGCGCCCCCGTCGCGAACGCGAAGAGCCTTTGGGTGTCCGCGCGGGCACCCCCTTCCGGTGCGAGCCGGCCGAGGAGTTCGAGCAGGTAGCAGCCGAGGGCGAAGCGCGGGGGGGAAAGCCGGATCTCCTGAAAGGAATGGAGCAGGACGGCCTGCTCGAGACGGGCCATGGCCCGCGAGGGCCTGCGGTCGGCTTGCACGCGCAGCTGGTTGAAGAAGTCGAGGGTACCGCTGAAACGTCTTCGGCTGCGCTTGGCGCCCTTCGCGATGGCCGCAAGACGCCCCGTCTCAGGCGTGAGCAAGTGGACCACGACGTCGGACTCGCCGAAATCGAACACCCGAAGCACCAGCGCCTCGGTCACGAAGCTCGCCACGCGGACACCCTAGCGTGTCTCGGGCGCCGACGCGTCCTCCTCAGCGGGCGGCGGCGGGCGAAGCCCTCGGGCCCGCGCCTCGTCCGCCAGCTCCCGTACGGCGTCGCGCCGGTACACGATGGCGCGCTCTGTGGGCGGACCCAGTGAGAAGCGCGGCAGCGAGACTCCCGCGCGCCAGAGCGCAAATGCGGCCCCGAGCGCAGCGAGGACCGCGCAAAGCACAAGCACACGACCCATGCGCAGGCGGCCTGCGCCCCGCATCCGGGCGTCCGGCGCGGCCTCCGCGAGCATGCGTGTCACCGCTTCGTTGGCGTCGAGGCCAAGCGCGGTCGCCACGGTGCGAACAAAGCTTCTTGCGAAGGCATCGCGGTCGCGATCGAAGGCACCCGCCTCGAGCCGCTCGAGGGAGCGGCGCGGGATGCGCGTCGTGGCCTCGAGCTCATCGAGAGTGATGTGGCGGAGCACGCGTTGTCGCTCGAGATACGCCCCGATCGAGGAGCGATCCCCCGCAGCGCGCTCGTCCTCCGTTAACGGAGGACCTTGAGATAGTCCTCGGAGCGCTTCCCCCATTCCCCGCTCGGTTTTGTCTGGATTGCCGCGGTCAGGTGGCGCAGGGCGCGGTCGCGTTCGCCCATCGACACGTAGATCTCGGCGATCCGGTAGTTAATCTCTGCCTCCGCCAAAGGTCCGGGCTTCTGCGCGAGCGCACGGCTGAACAGCGGTAGCGCCTCGGCGTTGTGACCCGTCTCCGCTTCCAAGATGCCGAGGTTGAGCAGCGCGCGCCAGAAGTCTTCTTTGTACTGCAGCGCGAGTCCCAGAGTCTGCCGCGCCTGATCGGGCCGCCCGAGCTTGTACTCCGCCCATCCCTGGTTGCTAAGCGCGATCCACGGCGCCGGGAAGGTGGGATCGTTCGCCAGCATCTTGCTTTGCTCGATGGAGTCGGGATAGCGCTCCATCTGGACATAGAGTGACGAAAGGTTGAGCCGGGCGAGCTGGATCGTGGAGCGCGAACTCGTCGCTCCTTGTCGGCTGGCAAGCTCGATGCAGCGGAGCAGGTGCTTCTCGGCTTCCGCAGAGTGACCCTGACGGCGGTAAGCCTCAGCCAGCCCGGCCTGGGTGGAGGGGTCCTTGGGATTGATCTCCTCCGAGAGGAGAAGCTCGCGCAGCGCTAGCGCGTTGTCCCCGTGCTGGAGGTGATCCGCGCCAAGATCGCGATGGGCGAGAGCCCGCCGAAACCGCTCCTCCTCCGTCCCCTGCTGGCTCGCGGGCTTCGCGCAGGCGAGGCCGAGCGCGAGCGGCAGGGCCGCGAGCGCTACGCACGCCAACGAAAGGCGGCCGCGGGGGCTGCGTCTTTGGCAATGGAGTCGATCGAGCGGGTTCGACATCACGGTCCTCCTGACCGATAGGGTCAAAACGAGCCGAGAAGGCGCGCCAGCCAACTCGGAGCCGGTGCTGCGTCAGTCGAGCGCCGACGCTTGATCAACTGGAGGCGGCCGAGCGCCGGTCCATGGGGGGTCATGAGAACGGCCTTGCGCGAGGCTTCAGCTGCCTGCGAGGCGTCGGAGCGGCTTCCCCCCTCGGGGCGCGAAGCCGGAGACGCCGGGCTGCGCTTGCGAAACTTGGTGAGGGAGACGCCGCGGCCGACGGCCTTGGCACCTGCGGCCGCTGGAGCCTTGTTCTCCCCATCGCGAGACTCTGTGCGGGAGTGAGGACCCGCAGCGCGGCGCGGCGGTAGATCCTCGGGAGGGGCGGCTTCTTCGAGCTCAACGGTTTCCTCGAGAACGAGCTCTTCCGCCGGCGCGGCCGCCCCGGCCGAGCCTTTCCTTGATTCGCCCGTAAACTCGCGCCAGCGGGCCAGGGCTCGCTTGCGCTCGGCCGGGGTCGCGGTTTCGATCTCGTCGTCGAACAGAAAACCCATCGCCTCGGCGAAGGAGAGGGCCCCATCGATCGCTCCGAGAACCGCCCCATCGTGGGACAGGTCTTCGTCGAGCGTGAACAGGACGATCTCCCCCCCGCGCAAGGCCCGGACGGCAATCGTGAGGGCGCGCTCCCCGCTTTTTTCCGAATGGATGGCGATCGCCGCCGCCGCGGGACCCGGAGGAAGCTCTTGGATCGAGAGGATCGGGGTATTGAGGGCGAGCCGCAGGCTGTGCAGACCCGATTCGTCGAACTGGAGCGGCAGCGAGCGCGGGAAGAACATGGCCCCGCTATCGGCGGATGGGCTTCACGCCTTGAGGCTCAAACGCCCGCAGACAGGGCCCGAAACACAGCGCCCCTCCAGCGCTTTGCCCGGCGGGGGCCGGGATGGGCCCTCCCGCGGGACCCTTTCGCAACAGGGGCGCGCGGATAGAATGCCAACGCGATCCACTACTATGAGGTGCACCTTCCTTGAGTCGAAAGCGCGTCGAAGAGGTCGAGCGAGTTGCCATTCGCTTCACCGGGGACTCTGGCGATGGCATGCAACTTACTGGAACGAAGTTCACCGAGACCACCGCCCTCGCGGGAAACGACCTCTCGACCTTCCCCGATTTCCCGGCCGAGATCCGTGCGCCCGCGGGCACGCTTGCGGGTGTCTCCGGCTTCCAGATCCATTTTTCTTCGGTCGACATCCGCACGCCCGCCGACCAGCCCGACGTGCTGGTCGCGCTGAACCCAGCAGCCCTGCGCGCCAATATCGGTGACCTGCGCCCGAAAGGCATGTTGATCGTCAACAGCGACGCCTTTGTGGACCGAAACCTAAAGCTCGCGGGCTACGAGGCGGACCCGCTGCCTGCCCTCCGCGACCGCTACGCGGTGGTCGATATCCCCCTTACCAAGCTGAATCGAGAGGCTCTGAAGGACCTCAACCTCTCCCAGCGTGAGGCCGATCGTTCCAAGAATTTCTTCGCGCTCGGCGTCATGTATTGGCTTTATCACCGCGATCTCAAGCCCACACTCGAGTGGATCGACCAAAAGTTCACGGGCGATGTGCGCGAAGCCAACCGGCGTGTCCTGCTCGCGGGTCACGCATTCGCAGAAACGACGGAACTTTTTCCGGTTTCCTACGTGGTTCCGCGCGCGAAGATCGAGCCCGGGACGTATCGGAATATCACCGGCAATCAGGCGCTCGCCTGGGGCATCGTGGCCGCCGGTGTGCAGATGCAGCGACCGGTCTTCCTCGGGGCCTACCCCATTACACCAGCGAGCGACATCCTACACGAGCTCGCTCGCTATCGGCATTTTGGCGTGAAGACCTTCCAGGCCGAAGACGAGATCGCCGCCGTGAGCGCAGCGATCGGTGCCTCGTATGCCGGCCTTCTGGGAATCTGCACGACCAGCGGACCGGGCTTCGTCCTGAAGCAGGAGGCGCTGAACCTCGCCGTTATGGTCGAGCTGCCGCTCGTGGTGGTCGACGTGCAGCGCGCCGGGCCCTCGACCGGAATGCCCACCAAGGTGGAGCAGGGCGATCTTCTGCTCGCCCTCTTCGGGCGCAACTCCGACAGCCCGATGCCCGTCCTTGCGGCCGCGACGCCAGGGGACTGCTTCTACACCGCGCTTGAGGCGTTCCGGCTCGCTGTGAAGTACATGACCCCGGTCGTGCTGCTCTCGGACGGCTTCCTCGCCAACAGCGCCGAGCCCTGGAGAATCCCCGAGGTGGATATGCTTGCGCGAGCCCCCGTCCAGTTTGCGACACCGTCCGGTGATGGACCTTTTCGGCCATACCTGCGTAACCCCGACACGCTGGCCCGCGGCTGGGCGGTGCCCGGGACTTCGGGGCTCGAGCACCGGGTGGGAGGTCTCGAGAAAGAGGAGGTGTCGGGAAACATCTCCTACTCCCCGTCCAACCATGAGCGCATGACGCAGCTTCGCGCTGAGAAGGTCGCGCGCATGGTGCAGGACATTCCCCCGGTCGAGGTCAATGGCAGCGGGCGGGGCGGCGAGCTCCTCGTGGTCGGTTGGGGTGGAACCTACGGGGCGATCACCTCGGCGGTCGAAGAGGCGCGCGCCGAGGGACTCGATGTCTCGAGCATCCACCTGCGCCATTTGAATCCGTTCCCGCACAACCTTGGCGAAGTACTGCGAGGCTTCCGGCGCGTGCTGGTTCCCGAACTCAACCTCGGTCAGCTTGCGATGCTGCTGCGGGCCGAGTTCCTGGTGGATGCCGAGCCGCTCTCGAAAGTCCAGGGTCAGCCGTTCAAAGTCGGCGAAATCAAAGCCAAGATCCACGAACTCGTGGCCGCGCGGACCCCGACAGGAGAGCGTTCGTGAGTGAGACGCAGGCGACGGTTACACGCAAGGACTTCACCTCCGATCAGGACGTGCGCTGGTGTCCGGGCTGTGGCGACTATTCGATTCTCGCGAATGTGCAGAAGCTGATGCCCGAGCTCGGCGTTCCCCGCGAGAACGTCGTCTTCGTGTCGGGCATCGGCTGCTCGAGCCGCTTCCCCTACTACATGAATACCTACGGGTTCCACACCATCCACGGGCGCGCGCCGTCCTTTGCGACGGGCATCAAAGCGAGCCGGCCAGAGCTCTCGGTCTGGGTGGTGACCGGGGACGGCGACGGACTCTCGATTGGTGGCAACCACCTGCTCCACACCCTGCGCCGCAACCTCGACCTGCAGATCCTGCTGTTCAACAACCGCGTCTACGGCCTCACCAAGGGCCAGTACTCACCGACTTCGCGACTCGGCATGAAGACGAAGTCCACGCCCCAGGGTTCCATCGACTACCCGGTGGACCCGGTGAGTTTTGCGCTTGGGGCGGGCGCGAGCTTCGTCGCGCGCACGGTCGACGTGGATGCCAAGCATCTGCAGGAAACCTTGCACCGCGCCCATGCCCACAAGGGCACGGCCTTCGTCGAGATCCTGCAGAACTGCCCGGTGTACAACGACGATGAGTGGGGTGACGTCGAAGACAAAGCGACGCGACTGGAGGCCGGGCTCGTGCTCGAGCAGGGCCAGCCCCTTGTGTTCGGTGCCAAGGGTGCGCGCAAAGGTATCCGGATCGAGCGCGGAATTCCGAGCGTGGTGCCCCTGCGGGACGATACGGACCTCGAGGCCGCGGGCATCGCCGTCCACGACGAGAGCTACGAGACGCCGGCCTACGCCTTCGCGCTCGCGAGCCTCGAGCGCCCGGAGTTCCCGATCCCGATCGGCGTGTTCCGCGCGGTGGAGAAGCCCTCCTACGAGCGGCTGCTCGAGGGGCAAATCGACGAGGCGATCGCCAAGCGGGGCAGCGGGGATCTGCAAGCGCTGCTTCGCTCCGGCGACATCTGGACGGTGGGGGCCTGACCTCCGCCGAAACGGCGCGACTCGCCCGCCTGTTCGCCGTTGAGGCGGAGTACCACGCGGCCGGTGCAGCGGAGTCCTTTCGCCGCGCCGGAGCCCTGTTCGTGCGCGACGCCCGAACTCCGCTCATTTACGATTCCAACCACGCGCGCCTGATCCGCACCGATGAGGCCGGGGTGGACGAGCTGCTGGGAGCGGTCGACGCGGAGCTCAGCGCCCGCGGCCACCGTGCTTCGATCCGTCTTGATCCCCTCGCGGTCCCCCCTTCGCTGGAGGCGCGGCTCGCGCTGGACGGCTGGGAATGCGAGGAGGGCATTCTCATGATGCTCGAGGGTGAACTGCGCTGCGACACAAGCGAGATGCGCATGTGGCCGGTGGAGAACGAAACCGATTGGGCGACCTATCTCTCGCTAAAACTAAGCGACGACGCAGCGCCCTGGGTGCGAACCGTGGGCGAGGAGTGGGTCTGCTACATGCTGCGCAAGCGCCCTCGCGTCCGTACCTGGCTCGCCTCGCGGGGGGATTGCCCGGTTGGTTTTTTCTCGGAATTCGTAGCGGACGGTTTCGGTTTGCTGGAAGATCTCTACGTGCATCCCAGCGCGCGCTTTCGCGGCGTTGCGAGGGCGCTTGTGGGCCACTGCGTCGGCGAGGCGCGGCGGCGGGGTGCACAGGCAGTCTTTCTCACGGCCCGCGCTTGGGACACGCCAAAGTACATGTACGCGAAGATGGGATTTCGACCCGTTGCAATCACGCAGCATTGGCTGGCGCCCGAGACGCGCGCGAACAAGAGCTGACAGTCCGAGGGAAGGAGGCGGAATGGATCGCGAGAAGGTCCAGGCGTTCATGGAGCAGTTCATGGGCATGACGACGGGCGCCGCGCTGCTCGCGGTCACCGAGGTGGCGGGCCGCACGGGCCTGCTCTCCACGCTCGCGGGGCGAGGGCCGCAGACCCTCGGCGCGATTGCCGCCGAGTCCGGTCTGCACGAGCGCTACCTGCGCGAGATTCTCTCCGCGCTCGCGGCGGGTGGAATCCTCCGCTACGACCCGGCGAGCGAGGCCTTCGAGCTCACAAGTGAAGTCGCCGCCTGCCTCGCGGACGAGAAGAGCCCCTATTTTCTTGGCGGCTGGTCCCAGTTTCTGCCGGCGCTCTACCGGGCGATCCCCGGCGTCGCGCGCGCCATGCGCGAAGGCGGCGGCGTGAGCTACGCGGAGTTCGGGAGCGAAGCGGTGGAGGCCATCGATCGCGCGAACAGCCCTGGAATGCGGGTACTCCTCACGCGCAAGTGGCTCCCCACCTTGCCGAGCGTGGTGAAGCGCCTCGAGCAAGGTGCACGGGTCGCAGATATCGGGTGCGGCTCGGGAACCTCGACGCTCACAATGGCCAAGGCCTATCCGCGCTCGGAAATCACGGGCTACGACATCGATGCCACAGCCCTCGCGCGCGCCCGCTCCGCCGCCGAGCGCGAGGGCCTCGCGAACGCTCGCTTCGAGCAGCGCTCGGCGGAGGATCTCCCGCAACAGCCGAGCTTCGATCTGGTGACCGCCTTTGACGTGGTGCACGACCTCGCCCGGCCGCGCGCGGTGCTGCGCCGGATCCGCGAGGCATTGGCTCCTGATGGAACGTTCCTTTTGGTAGAACCGGCCGCTGGCGACAGCTTGACCGAGAACCTAAATCCCGGCGGCGCGCTGCTTTATTCCATCAGCACGCTCTATTGCATGACGGTGTCGCTCTCCCAGGGGGGCGAGGGTCTCGGCGCGGCCTACGGTCCGAAGCGGGCCGAGGCGCTGTGTCGCGATGCGGGATTCGCAAGCTTCCGGCGGCTCGAGGTCGAGAACCCGTTCAACGCCTTCTACGAGGTCCGGCCCTAAGCCGGCGCCGCGGGCCGAGATGTCGATTCGCCGGCCGACCCTCGCACTCGCGCTCCTCGCCGCTCTGGTTGCGCGAGGGGCGCCCGCCGCAGATCCGCTCGCCCCGCAGGATTCCGGTGTTCCGACGGAACAGCGGGAGCCTTGCGCAGAGCATACCCCGCTGCGTCGCCCCTTCTTTGGCGACACCCACGTCCACACCGCCTTCTCCCAAGACGCGGCCACGCAGGGAACGCGCAATCTCCCTCGAGACGCGTATCGCTTCGCCCGCGGCGAACGTCTTGGGATCCAGCCCTATGACGTCGACGGTCGCCCGCTACGCCACCTGCAGCTGCGCAGGCCGCTTGACTTTACGGTCGTGACCGACCACGCCGAACAGCTCGGCGAGGTGCAGATCTGCTCCACACCGGGCCTTCCCGGGTACGACTCCTGGGTGTGCTGGATGTATCGGAGCTATCCCCGCGTCTCGTTCTTCGTGATGAACACCAAGACCTCTTACTTCGATCGTCCCACCCGTTTCGCCTTCTGCGGGAGCCGGGGGGAGCTCTGCCGCGATGCGGCCCGCACGCCGTGGAAGGAAATCCAGGCCGCTGCGGAAGAGGCGTATGACCGAAGCGCCGCGTGCCGCTTCACCAGCTTTGTCGGCTACGAGTGGACCGGAGCGTCCGGCTCTCGGAACCTCCATCGCAATGTGATCTTCCGCAACGAGCACGTGCCTGAGCTCCCGACCACCTACTACGAGGAACAGACTCCGCAGGGCCTTTGGGCGGCGCTGCGCCGAGACTGTCTCAATCGAGGCAACGGCTGCGACGTACTCACCATCCCCCACAACTCAAACCTCTCCGGCGGGCTCATGTTCCAGCCGGTCAATCCCGACGGCTCTGCGCTCTCGCGCGATCAGGCGCTCGAGCGTGCATTCTTTGAGCCGCTGGTCGAAGTGATGCAGCACAAGGGAGACAGCGAGTGCCGCATCGGACCAGGCACCACCGACGAGCTCTGCGCCTTTGAGAAACTTTCTTACGACTCCTTTCAGGGCAAGTACGTATCGTGGCTGGCGCGACCTCCAGCGCCTTCGAACTTCGTGCGCGACGCCCTCAAGCAGGGTCTCGTGGTGGAAGAGCGGATCGGCGCGAATCCCTTTAAGTACGGTCTTCTGGCGAGCACCGACACTCATCTCGGCACCGCCGGCGCGGCGGATGAGGATCAGCATCCCGGCCATGGCGGAGCGGGCGCGCCAGCGGCGACCACGCTGCCCGAGGGATTGCCCGACGACATCGAGTTCGGTCCGGGTGGTCTCGCGGTGCTCTGGGCCGAGGAGAACTCCCGCAACTCGCTCTTCGGCGCCATGCGGCGGCGCGAGGCTTACGGCACGAGTGGGACGCGGCCGATCGTGCGGTTCTTTGGCGGGTGGGACTATCCCCCGAATCTTTGCGACGACGCTGGCTTTGTCGCGACCGGCTACGCAAAGGGAGTCCCGATGGGCAGCGACCTTCCGCTGCGACCGGCCCATGGCGCAGCCCCTCGGTTTGCCGTGTCGGCCCTCGCTGATCCAGGGAGTCCGGGTCACCCGGGAACCCCTCTTCAGCGGGTTCAAATCGTGAAGGGCTGGGTCGCTCAGGGAGAAAGCCATGAGCGTGTCTTCGACGTGGCCGGCGATCCCCACAACGGTGCAGACGTCGATCTCGCGACGTGCACGCCCCGCGGCGCAGGTTTCGAGAGCCTTTGCACGGTCTGGAGCGACCCGGAGTTCGAGCCTTCGGAGCGCGCCTTCTACTATGCCCGCGTCCTCGAGAACCCGAGCTGCCGCTGGAGCGCCCACGTCTGCCGCGCCCACGGAGTGGATTGCCGCGATCCCCGCACGCTGAAAAAGGGTCTCGAAGCCTGTTGTGCACCCGATCATCCGTGGACGATTCAGGAGCGCGCGTGGACCTCGCCCATTTGGTACGGGCCGCCCCCGGCTTCTCCCACACCGACAGCACCGTGAGCTCACCGCTGGCTCGCTTCGCCCTTTGCGGCGCGCTGCTCTTTGCCGGCGAGCGCACCCTCGTTGCCCTGCGAACGCCCCTTGTGCAGGTCGAGGAGACGACATCCGCGCCGACGCGTTTGGGCCCCGAGGCCAGGTTTCTCACGCCGGACGACGCGACCCTCTATCGCGAGGCGATCGCGCAGGGCCTCTACGAGAGCGATCCCGTCGTCCACCGCCGGCTGGTCGAGAACCTGCGTTTTCTTGGGCTTGGCACGGGAGAGCCAGAGTCCGCGTTGGCCCGCGACGCCATCTCGCTTGGCTTCCATCGAACGGACCCCGTGGTTCGGCGAAGGCTTGTGAATGTGATGCGCCTCCGACTCGAGGAGACGGCGCGCAAGGCCGAGCCAACCGACGAGGAGCTCAGTGCGGAGCTCGTCGCGCATCCCGAGCGCTGGAGAGAGCCGGCGCGCGTCGCGCTCGTCCACGTCTTTTTGAGCCGCGAGCGGCGCGGGCCCGCCCTCGATGCCGACGCGCAGCGGCTGCTGCGCGCTCTGCGCGAGCACGGCGCAGCGCCCGGGAGCACGCCGCGCCTTGCAGATCCTTTTCCCGAGCCCCTCGGCGATGCCCCGCTCTCGCAAGCCGAGCTGGCGCGCATCGTGGGACCCGAGGCGGCTGCGGCCGCCCTCGCAACACCCGTGGGCTCTTGGTCCGAGCCCGCTTACTCGGCCCTTGGCGCACATCTTTTCTTCGTGCGCGAGCAGACCCCGGAGCACACGCCGCCGCTCGACGCCGTGCGCGGGTCCGTGCGCGAGTCGGTCTTGGCTGAACGCGCCGAGCGCGCGCTCGCGCGGGGCATGGCAGAGCTCCGCGCACAGGAGCCGCTGGATGGGAGGCGCGGCGGATGATCCGACCCCGAGAAAGGACGCCTTCCGCTCACCGGCTGCGGGGAACGGCCGTCCTCGCTTTCGTCTTCGCCGCTGCGACGATCCGCGGGGAAGATGTGGCGCAAGCCCACGCGCTCGCTCCCTCGCTGCTCGAGCTGCGCGAGCTTTCACCCGGGCAGATTGGCCTGCGCTGGAAAACGCCGCTCATCGCGCCGCGCGGTCCCCGCGTCGAGCCGCTCCTGCCCGCCGTGTGCACGGCTACCGGTCCGCCCGAGGTGGGAAGCGACGAGGCGGCAGTGGTCGAGCTTTCAACCCTTCGCTGCCCCGCGGACGGCCTCGTAGGGAAAACGGTCGGCGCCCGCGGCCTCGAGGGCGCAGGCACGAACGTGCTGCTTCACATCACGCTGCTCGACGGGCGCGTCCTGCGAACGGTCCTTACCGCCGACTCCCCGAACTTTGTCGTGCCGCCTCGCCAGAGTGTCGGCGCCGTCCTCGCGGCGTACGGCCGGCTTGGCGTTGTGCATCTTTTGACCGGCGTTGATCACGTGCTTTTCGTGGGCGGGCTCCTTCTCTTGGTGCGCGGGCGACGACTTGCCCTTGCGATCACATCCTTCACGTTGGGGCACAGCGTGACGCTGGCGCTCGCATCGCTGGGATGGATCTCGCTCTCCCCACCCCTTGTGGAAGTTGCGATCGCAGGGAGTCTCGTGGCGGTCGCGTCGGAGGCGGCCCGCGCGCAGACCGGTGCAGCCCCAGGTCCGATTGCGCGCGCACCGTGGCGTCTTTGCTTTGCCTTTGGGCTCCTTCACGGGCTTGGCTTTGCGGGAGCGCTTACGCAGGTCGGCCTTCCGCCCAATGCCGTACCGCTTGCCCTCGTGGGCTTCAACGCGGGGATCGAGTTCGGGCAGCTCGGCATCGTAAGCACAGCCTGCGCCGCTGCGCTGGTCATGCGCAGGACGGGAGGGCTCGGACTCCCCCGCGCCGAAGCCATCACCGCCCATGCTGTCGGTACGGTAGGGATCTACTTGTGTCTGGATCGGATCGCTGCGCTCTGGTGAGCAAGGCCGCGAGCGCCTCGTGGTATTGTGCCTCGAACGACCAGGAGGTGAGCATGAGCGCCGCAGCAGAGGCCGCACTGGAGCGCAGCCCGTACCTCGAAGGAAACTATCGCCCGATCGATGCTGAGATCGTCGCCCGCGACCTTCCCGTGATCGGGCGCCTGCCCGAGGACCTGGTCGGCATTTTCGTGCGCAACGGCAGCAACCCAAAGCTTGCCCCGAAGGGCCGTTACCACTGGTTCGACGGCGACGGGATGCTTCACTGCGTCGAGCTCGAAAGCGGACGTGCGATCTATCGCAACTGCTACATCCGCACCGAGGGTCTCGAAGCGGAGATCGCGGCAAAGCGGCCGCTCTGGACCGGACTCCTCGAGCCTCCCGACTTTCGCAACCCGCGGGGTCCCTACAAAGACACGGGGAATACGGATCTTGTGTATTTCCGCGGCGAGCTCCTGGCGCTCTGGTGGCTCTCGGGCAAAGCACGCGTTGTGCGCCTGCCGGATCTTGAGACGCTCGGCGAGGAGAGCTTCGGCGGCACACTGCCACGCTGCATCTCTGCGCACCCGAAAATCGACCCTCACGCCGGAGAGATGATCTTCTTCGACTACCAGCCGGTGCCACCCTACCTCGTCTACGGCGTGATTTCGCCAGAAGGACGCGTCGTCCATCACACCTCGATCGACCTGCCTGGGCCGCGCTTCCAACACGACATCGCGATCACCGAGCGATTCTCGATCGTGTTCGATTTTTCCTTGCAATGGGACGAGGCGCTGCTGGCACGGGGCAAGAGTAAGCTCGTCTTCCGGCGGGATCGACCGACCCGGTTTGGTGTGATTCCCCGATTCGGGCGTAGCGAGGACGTGCGCTGGTTCAAGGCCTCGCCCTGCTTCATGTATCACACCATCAATGCCTGGGAGGAGGCGGGGGAGATCGTGCTGCTCGGCTGCAAGAGCGAGAATCCGCTCGCAGCCGACCCCGCGAACCCGCCGGCTCGCGGCGCGGCGCCGCTGCTCGGCCATCTGCGGCTTGAGCCTCTGTTCCACCGCTGGCGCTTTGACCTCGAGAGCGGCACCACGAAGGAAGAAGTGATCGACGATGTTTCCTCGGAGTTTCCGCGCATGGATCAGCGCCGGCTCGGCGTGCGCAGCCGTTATAGCCACCACGGGCGCTTTGAACGCGCTGAGGTCATGCGCTTCGACGCCGTCGTGAAATATGACGCGGAGAGCGGCACTTCTAGGGCGCACATCTACCCGAAGGGTTGGTACGGGGGAGAGGCGGTCTTTGCACCCCGGCTGGGCTCAATGGCCGAGGACGACGGATATCTTCTGACCTTCGTTGCGAACGAAGCGAGCGGCGAATCCGAGCTCTACGTGATCGATGCGAGGGACCCCGAGCGTTCGCCTGTGGCCCGCGTGCAGATCCCGCAACGTGTCCCGACCGGTTATCACACCTGGTGGGTCTCCGCCGCGGAGCTGGAGAGTCAGCGAGGTCGCGCTTGAGGGAGCCCGTCTTCGTCCCTCGTGGACGCGTCGCCGCCGTGCCCCAGCGCCGGACGCAGGAGAAGGGGTGACGGAGTTCTGCACCACGCGCCGGGACGGCCACGTCTTTACCGTGACGCTAAACCGCCCGGAAGTGCTGAACGCCCTGCATGCCGCGGCGAACCGGGAGCTCGCTGCCGTCTTCGACGGGTTCGAGGCGGACCCGGAGCTTTGGGTCGCCATTGTGACCGGTGCCGGAGATAAGGCGTTCTGTGCCGGGAACGATCTCAAAGTGCAGGCCGCGGGCGGAGAGCTCGAATTTACGACAGCAGGATTTGGAGGCCTCACTTCGCGCACGACGTGCGTGAAGCCTCTCATCGCGGCGGTGAACGGGGTTGCGATGGGCGGGGGCTTCGAAATCGCGCTTGCCTGCGACATCGTCGTGGCATCCGAGCGCGCAGTATTCGCCCTGCCCGAACCGCGGGTGGGTCTCGCCGCACTGGCGGGAGGGATCCATCGGCTTGCGCGCCAGATCCCTCTCAAGCACGCGATGGGCATGCTGCTCACTGGCCGCCGCGTGTCCGCGCTGGAAGGACACGCCCTCGGCTTCGTGAACGAGGTCGTCCCGCATGGCGACCTCCTCGCAGCTGCCCGGCGCTGGGCCGACCAGATCCTCGAGTGTGCACCGCTCTCTGTGCGCGCAACCAAGCAGGCCGCGATGGCGGGCCTCGATGCGCCGAATCTTGTGGCTGCAATTGCGGGTCGCTATGAGCAGATCGGTGCCATGCTGAAAAGCGACGACTTTCGAGAAGGTCCTCGCGCCTTCGCGGAAAAGCGCAAGCCGCGATGGACAGGGCGGTAGGCCGCGCTCTCTGCCTACCCTCCGGTGTCGATCCGACCCCCCTCGGGAGCAGATTCGCTGAACAGGGCGCCGAGCCTGGCAGCGTGGGAGCCCCTCCTTCGCAGCGTTCCCGCTACGATCGGCAAGGCCACCGGGACCCGATTTTGGGAGGCTCGAGAATGAGGCTGGAGACGCTGATCGTAGAAGAGAGCGAGGGGGTTCTGCTGGTCCGACTCAATCGGCCTGAGCAGCGCAACGCGTTCAACAACCGAATGTACGACGAGCTTCGCGACACGCTGGGCGAGGCGCAGCGCCGCAGCGAAACGCGCGCCGTCGTCGTCACGGGAACCGGCCGGGCCTTCTCCGCTGGGCAGGACCTCGCCGAAATGGCGAGCCCGCCCGGGGGTGACGCTGCTTCCCATGGCTTTGGCCCGTTCATGGACCGGGTCTGCGGTTTCGACAAGCCCCTCCTCGCGGCGGTGAATGGTGTAGGCGTGGGCATCGGCCTCACCCTCCTCTTGCACTGCGACCTTGTCTTCATCGCCGAGGGTGCGCGCCTGCGCGCTCCGTTTGTAACGCTGGGCGTCGTTCCCGAGGCCGCAAGCAGCTATCTCCTGCCGCTGCTGGTGGGCTTTCGCAAGGCGGTTGAGGTCTTCTACACCGCCGACTGGATCGACGCGCCCCGAGCGGTCGAACTCGGGATCGCCAATCGTCTGTGCGGGCCTGAGGAGCTCCTCCCCGTGGCTCTCGATGCCGCCCGTCGGCTGGCGAAGCAGCCGCCCGAAGCGCTCCGCCATACCAAGCGTCTGCTCCTCGCGACGCGAGAAGAGGCCGTCCGCGCGGCCCGCCGGCGCGAAGACGAGGCCTTCGTCGTGCGCGTCGGAAGCCCCGAGAACAGGGAAGCAATCCGCGCGTTCTTCGAAAAACGCGCGCCCGACTTCACGAAGCTCTAGCTCGCGCGCACGGACTGCGGCTGCGTGCTCCGGAGGATGTACTCACTCATCACAGCGGTCTGGATCCGCTCAAGATCGAGGAATCTCCTGCAGTCCTCGAGCACGCGCTGGATGTTCGCCTTCCAATCCCCCGAAACGCCGTAGAAGCGTGTCGGGTCGGTGAGGTCCTCAGCGGTTCGAAACTGTTCGTCGACAATGCCTTTCCAGTCCGGAGAGTCGGGCGTGAGTCGCCGGGCCACCACGTTGCGCACATAACACCACATCGGGTGGATTTCGAGCGACAACGGGGTATGCGAGCCATGCCAGCGCTCGATGAATTCCTCGTACGTGAGGCGCTCGGGCTTTTCGAAGAGCGTGACGAGCTTGACACCGGGGCTGCGCTCGCCGTCCGACCAGGTGCGCGCGTCGTAGTCGCGCGGCACAGACTCCGTTACGAGATAGCCCGCAAGGCGCGCGCAGACCTCCCGCAGCGCGCGCTCGACGCCTTCGCGCTCATCGACGCAGTCGAGCCACACTCCCACCGTCGCCGCCACGCTCCCCGTCTCGTCCCGCACCGGCACCGTTCCACCGAGCTGTGCATCGACATCGGCGACATTCACGGTCAGGCCGCGAGCCCCACTGCGCAGAATCCGCGGCGCTGCTTTTTCGAGCAATCCGGCACGGAACGTCTCGACCGGGGTTCCCGTTCCCCTCCACAGCACGTACTCGAGCTTCTCCATGCGACTCCCCTTTCTGCGCGCCGCGCGCGAGCGGCGTTAGTCCCGGACCTTCGCGATCACTTCCTCGGCGAAGCGGCGCAGCCCCGCGAGTTTGTCTTCGAGGGCGTCCATCCCTCCCCCGTACAAGAGCCACGGCATCGTGGTGTAGTGCGTAACGCCGAGATCTCCGAGGCGCCGGATGCCGTCAACATCGAAAGCGTCCGAGACGGCGGCGATGATCGAGAACTCCTCGTCTGAGCGACCTGCCTCTCGGCGATATCGTCGCAGCCGCGCCACGATCTCTCGCAGTTCAGCCGTGGTGTGGATGTCGGAGATCCAGCCGTCACACAGCACCGCAGCGCGCCGGAGCGCGACTTCGGACAGTCCTCCGCCATACAAAGGGATGGGGTGCGGACAGGCCGGGCTCATCTGCAGCCGGTCGAAATCGTAGAACCGGCCGTGATGCTCGACCATCCCGCCCGCCCACAGCTGGCGCATCACGGCGATCATTTCATCTGTGCGTCGGCCGCGCGTCTTGAAGTCTTGCTCGAGGAGCTCGAACTCGTCTTGCATCCAGCCCACACCGATCCCGAGCGCCACGCGGCCGCCGGAGATGAGGGATGCCGTGCCGACGGCCTTCGCCACAAGAAATGGGTTGCGCATCGGCAGCACATAGATGTTCGTGAAAAACTGGAGCTGCTGGGTTGCGGCCGCCATCGCGCCGATCGCGACCCAGGGGTCCGGCCAGGGCGCGTCGGGCTGCCAGCGCGGCGTTCCGTCCGGCGTGTAGGGATAGGGCGCTCGGATGCGCTCGGGGTGCACGACGTGGTCCGAGACAGCCACGCAGTCCCAACCCGAGAGTTCGGCGGCGCGCGCGAGCGCGCAGTAGTGCGTAGGGTGACTGAAGGCCATGGGCACCACAAACTTCACGTCAGCATGCCTCCGTCGACCCGGATCGAGCTGCCGAGGATGTGTCGTGCCTCGTCGCTCACCAGGAAGGCGATCACGTTTGCCACCTCCTCCGGCTCACGGAAACCGTCGAAGGGCATGATGCGCTGGAGCAGCGTCTTGTCGGCACCGGGCGGGAAATGAAATGCCGAGTGGATCGGTGTCTTGATGCCGCCGGGGCAGACGCAGTTGACGCGCAGGCCTTGCCGTCCGTACTCGATGGCCAGCGCGTAGGTCAGCGAGAGAATTCCGCCCTTGGATGCGGAATAGGCGGCGGTCCACGGGTGTGCCTGGAGCGCCGCGGTCGACGCCGTATTCACGATGGCACCCTTGGTGGCGAGGAGGTGCGGAATCGCCGCGCGGCACATGAGGAACGTGCCGGTCAAATTGACCGCCAGAATCCGGCTCCAGCCCTCGAGCGTCTCTTCGTGGGTGTGCGCGAAGTGGAGGATTCCCGCGACGTTGCACAGCGCGTGCAGGGCGCCAAAGCGACCGAGCGTCGCCTTCATCGTGCTCTCGACCGATGCGGCGTCGCTGACATCGCAGGCAAAGGCCTCCGCCCTTCCGCCGGCATCGACCGCGGCCTTCGCCGACGCCTCCGCGGCTTCGGCCACGACGTCGATGCAGGCGACCGCCGCGCCGCCCGCCGCAAGGCACAGCGCTGTCGCGCGACCGATGCCCGAGCCTGCGCCCGTCACAAGCGCCACCTTCCCTTCGAATCGCCGCATCGCGAGCTTCCTCTCGTCTTAGGCCAACCAGCGTCCGAGTTTACTGCCCCACAAAAGGCGCATGATCCGCTGCATTTGAGCCGTGCGCGCGGCGCTGTAGGGGTAGTGGGCCGCAGTTTGGCGGCCCTTAAATCGGTCGATCAGCACCGCCTGCAGGTGGCAGAAGCCGAGGAGACCTTCGGGCCCATTCACGAAACCGACCCCGCTCTCCTTGCGCCCGCCAAAGGGGGCCTCAAACGCACCATAGGTCATCGTCATGTCATTCACGCACACGCTGCCGGAGTCGATTTGCGTGGCAAGGCGCAGCCCGCGAGCCGCATCCCGCGTCCAGACGTTGGCTCCGAGTCCGTAGCGCGTATCGTTCGCGAGCCGGATCGCCTCTTCTTCGTCGCGTACGCGCAGGATCGGGAGCACCGGTCCGAAGGTCTCCTCGCGCATGATCTTCATGTCATGGGTGACATCGACGAGGACCGTGGGCTCGTAGTAAAGACCCGCAAGATGCGGGTTTCGCCGGCCGCCGCACAACACCTTGGCGCCCTTCTCGACGGCTTCGGCCACGTGCGCCTCGATGATCTCCAGCTGGCGCGGCCAAATGATGGGTCCGAGGTCAAACTCGCCCGAAACGCCCTGGCGCAGCGCGCGGCTGCGCTCGACGACTCGCTGGGTGAACTCGTCGGCAACGGCGTCCACCACGTAGACGCGTTCCGTGCTGAAACAGATCTGGCCGGCGTTGAAGAAGGCGCCCGCGACCGCGCCGCCCGCGGCGCGATCCAAATCGGCGTCGGCACACACGATCATCGGGTCCTTCCCGCCGAGCTCGAGCGTGCAGGGAAGAAGCTGCCGCGCGCACGCCTCCGCCACGCGCCGCCCGGTCGCGACGCTGCCCGTAAAGCTGATCTTGTCGACCCCCGCTTCGACCAGGGCAGCTCCGGTTTCCCCGTCGCCGAGCAGCACCGAGAGAAGCCCTTCCGGAAGGCCCGCTGCAGCCAAGAGCTCGCCCACGAGGGCACCCGAGCGGGGCGTAACTTCTGAGGGCTTTAGCAACACGGCGTTTCCCGCGAGAAGGGCTTGTACTGTCGGATTGAGCGAGAGAATGAAGGGCCCGTTCCAGGGACTGATCACACCCACCACACCCAGCGGACGAGGAATGAGACGCAGCTGCTTCACGAGGGCGAGGATTCCGTGGAGACGCTGCTTGCGCGGACGAAGCATGCGCTCGGCGCGCTTCGCGAAGTAGGCAAGCGCGTCACACGCCGCGAACATTTCGATCATGAGTGCGTCGGTCTTGGGCTTTCCCGACTCCCGCTCGATCACCCGAAGGTACTCGTCTTGCTTCGCGAGCAGGATGTCGAGCGCCCGCCACATGACCTGCGCACGCTCGGCGACGGGTCGCGCCGCCCATGCGGGCTGGGCGCTGCGGGCCCGTGCCAGCGCCCGCGCCACGTCTTCGGACGAAGCCACCTCGATCTCGCCGATCGGTTCAAGCGAGGCCGGGCTTGCAAGTGCGAGCCTCCGCCGAGCGCCGGGCGCGACCTTGATCGGAGTGACGATTGCCATCCAATCCCCCTAGCCCGGCGCCGGCAGGCCGAGCATCTTCGACAGCAGCTGGGTCACGATGTTGTTTGTGGCAAGCGTGGCATCCGGCGCAAGTGCGCCGGCCGCAATGAAACCCTGCGCCACGCGGATCATGATCACGGCGAAGCGAAATGCTGCGAAGATCTCGTAGTAGTCGACGTGGCGCGCTGAGAGCCCCGTCCGCTCTTCCCAGCCCGCGATGGTTTGCGCGCGGCTTGGGAAGCCGGCAAGGCGTGGTGCGCCCAAACCCTCGCTGTGGTGGCGGTCGAGAAAGAGCCACCACGCCAGGTCCTGGACCGGATTGCCAAGGGTCGCCATCTCCCAATCGAGAACCGCGACGCAGCGTCCCTCTTGGAAGATCATGTTGCCCGGGCGAGCATCCCCCCAGCAGAATCGGACGGGCTCTTCCTCGCGCGGGCGATTGGCGCGGAGCCAGACCAGCGCGGGATCGCACGTCGGGTGGTGCTCTCCACGGGTGGCCCACGCCAGAAACCGCTCGTAGTCATCGAGCTGACGCACGAGGGGGCTCTCCCCCGAGCCCGGCGTGTCCGCGAAGGAAAGACCGAGGGTGCGCCAATCGAGGCGGTGAATCCCCGCCAGCGCGTCGAGGCCGCTCCACCAGAGTGCGCTGCGCTCCGCAGGGGCGATCTCTGTCACCCAGCCGCCGACGTGGTAGGGCGGGCTGTCCGTGGGGATCCGCCCCTCGATCCTTTCCATCACGAAGAAGGCCGAGCCCAAGATGGCAGGATCCTCCTCGAGCCACGGCGTGCGGGGAACCGGCACGTCGGTGGTCGCGAGGATGCGCAGGATCCGGTGTTGACGCGGGATATCATAGGCGGGGAAGACTCGGTGCCCGAGCGGCGCGCGGCGCACCACAATGGGCTCGCGATGCTCTGCCCCGCCCTCGCGCCACGCAAGGTCGAAAAGCAGGGTGTCGCTCGAAAATCCCGTGGCGCCTGAGCGCGCGAGGGGCACGACCGAAAGGGCCAGCGCGCTCGGCATCCTCTTGCCGAACCAATCCGCGAGCCGCTGTGCGTCGCGCTCCGCCTCGGCACCTTCCGCCACGCCTTCTCCCGCGCCCTTAGCCCGCTTCCAGGAAGCGATTGAACTCCACCCAGCCGAGGAGCGGCGCTTCGCCGCTTTGCGGCGTCGCGCGCACGAGCGCTCGGCGATAGAGCGATCGACGCGGTGGGACGAAAGTGTGGGTGATGTCGATCTCGGCACCCGAGATCGACTCGACCGCCGCGCCGAACACGTCGCCGTTCTCGGCCACGATCGAGAACTCTCCCGAGACCGGACGGAGAACGTCCGCTTCGGGATAGCGGAACTGAAATTGCGCTTCCTTCACCGTCACCATCGACTGGCGCTGGAGGTAGCCGGAGGTGAAGCGCCCGACATTTGGAATCCGCGCCGCCGCGCATTGGAGACGGACGCGCTCGCCGTTTAGCACGAGGAAGGTCCACTCGAGATTCCAGTGTCGCGGCCCCCAGGAGTGGTCGCGCTCTCCTCTGCCCGAGAACGGGCGCGCCGCGCCAGCGATCTGCATCACACCCTCGACGGCAATCGGCTGCTCGAAGCGGCTCGCCGGATACGCGGCCGCGGCGCCGTGGCCCGGGGCGACGCTTCGGCCGTGGGAGTGGGGCGGACCGAGCGCGTTCACTGCGAGCTCGACGCCCATGGGCAGGATCATACCCGCGCGCCTTCCCGCGACGACGCGACCAAAGCCTGAGACGCTGAGGCGTCCCGCTTCGAGGGGCGCCGCGACATCCCAGGCGCAACGCAGTCCGAAACGCTGATAGGCGAGCCGCGACACGTCCCAGTCCGCGAGCGCAAGGCGAGGCTCCTCAATCGTAATCCACTCGTCCTCTTGGAAGAGGTAGAACCACAGCCACGCACGCTGCTGGTTGGGATGGATGCCGATGCGGCAGTGGCCCGCGCGCGATCCTGCTGCGTCGAACCAGTCCCAAAACCACGACTCGTTCCACCACTCGACGGCGGGATCGAAGGGATGCGGGCCCTCGTCTTCGAGGCGCAAGCCAAACTGCGTGAGTTCCCCGGGCGTGAAGCGGGTTCCCATAGATTAGAACATGTTATAGTTTTCTTCCCCGCGCCGCAGCAAGGAGAATCCGATGGCGCCCCCCCGACTCTTTGCGAAAAACGAGCTCGAGGAGGCCTTCCGGCGCTACTGGCAAACCGGAGCGGTGGGCGAGCGCTGGTCCGATTGGGCGGACCTTTTTGCTCCGGATGCCCGCTACGTCGAACACGTCCTCGGAACCCGCAACGGCCGCGATGAAATTCGGAGCTGGATCGTTCCGATCATGGCCAAGTACCCCGAGATCTACACGGTGTACGAGTGGCACATGCTCGACGAATCAGGACGCGTCGTCGTGTATATGCAAAACCGGCGAGATCACCCGAGCGGGAGGGGGGTGATCGATTTCCCTGGCGTCACCCTCTTGCAGTACGCGGGAAGCGGTCTTTGGAGCCTCGAAGAAGACTTCTGGGCGGTACCCCAAGCGCAGCGCGCCTTCCAGGAGTACTCCGAGGCATGCAAGCGGTACGACCCTCAGCATGCCCAGAAGATGACCCGACTCGACTGGGGGCGGGGCCCGGAGTTTACGCGGGGTGCGCGGTCGTACGGCGAGCGCCCCTCGTGCGGTTAGGGGTTTGCGAAGCGTTCCCCTTGCGACGAGCGGCCTCGATCGCGCTTTTGCATCCGAGGCGGGATCGCCTCGTCCGACGGCTTCGCCCAGAGTCCCGCTGCGACGCTGCCACAGTGACCCCTCAACGATATGTCTTGTGGGCGCCCGCGGGCGACGCGTATCCTCGTGCGAGGCCGACTTCGCGGCGGAGGTAATCCGATGGCTTCCTGGACCCTGATCGACGAGATACGGGAAGCGCCGGTCGAAGCCGGCGCAGGCGGCGGCACACCCCTCCTCTCCCCCGCGGCGCTGCGCACCGCCTTCGGCTTTGAGCTCAAGCCCGAGGGTTTGTGCAAAGGGGACGTCTGCTTTCCCGTTCGAGACCCCGGCGCACTGGTCCGCCCGGGAGGGATCGACCTTGGCGCCTTCGCGCATTTGCTCGGTCGACCTTTGGCGATGGACGCGGAGGAGCGGTTCGCAGTCCTCGGCGCTTCACCGGCGGAGCGTACGGAGCGCCTCACGTCCCTGCAAGCGCCTGACTTCACCCTCCCCGATCTGAGCGGCAAGCTCCATTCCCTTTCCGAGCAGCGCGGGAAAAAGGTGGTTCTCATTGCCTACGCATCTTGGTGAGGCTGCCGCGAGGACCTGCCGGTCTGGCAGGCACTGTACGAGGAACTCGGCAGCCAGGGCTTCCTGCCGATCACCGTCGCACTCGATCGCAATGCGGACGATCCGCGCCCCTACATCGAGCGAGCGCGCCCGACCCACCCAAGCCTCGTCGATTCCGAGCACGTGCTGGCGGATCTCTACCACATCATCAATGTGCCGACGGTGATTTGGATCGACGAAGGGGGTCGCGTGGTGCGACCAAACGACTCGCAGTTTGGGACCGACACGTTCGTTCAGTTTCACGGCAAGCGCTCGGCGCCGTTCCTTGCGGCGGTGCGCACCTGGGTGCGTGAGGGGCGGGGCGTCGTGCCCGCGGGCGAAATGCGCGCCCAGCAGCTGCTTCCGTCCGCCGAGAGCCAGCTCGCTCGGGCGGAGTTCACGCTCGCCTGGCATCTGCACCGCGCGGGCCGGACGGAGGCGGCGGAGCGTCATTTTCTGCGCGCCGGTGAGCTCTCGCCCCACGACTGGACCATCCGTCGCGGCTCGATGCCGATTCGCGGCATCAATCCGATGGGGCCCGAGTTCTTCAAGTTGTACGAGGAGTGGAAGGCTGCCGGGGCTCCGGGCTATCCCGTGCACCCCCTCGAGGAGGGCTGATTCGTGCCGCGCCTGCGACAGGTCCCGCGTGCCGACGCGCCTGCGGACGTCCAAAAGGTCTACGACATGCTCTTCGGCGGCCGCGATCCGGTAGCGGAGCCCGGCACCACGACGGGTACGCCGGGAAACTGGTGGACGGTCTTCGCGCTGGTCCCCGACTGCTTCCGTCATGCCGTGGCGGGCTTCGCCTTCTACCGCAGCCCCGAGCGAAAGCTCGATCCAAAGCTCCGTGAGCTTGCCCAAACCCGCGCCGGCTTCCTCCGTCAGAGCCAGTTCGTTTTTTCCCAGCACTGCAAGGCGTCTCGCGAGGTAGGCCTTTCGGAAGAGAAGATCCGTGCCATTCCCAGCTGGAGCGGGTCCGAAGCGTTCTCGCGCGCCGAGCGGGCGGTGCTCGCCTACGTCGATGAACTCGTGGGACAAGACGGCAGGGTTCAAGACTCGACGTTCGAGCGCTTGCGCGAGCAGCTCTCGGAAGAAGAGGTGCTCGAGCTGACCTACATCACGTGCCTTTACGAGATGCACGCCGTGATGTGCCGGGCGCTGCGGCTCGAGTACGACGACATCCCGGAGCGCATCGTTGAAGTGCCTGCGCCCTCGCAGGCAAAAGGGCGGGACTTTATGGCGGGAGTTGGTCTCGCCAAAAGAGGCTAGAGCCGCAGGCTGCGCTCGCCCCCCTCCGATCAAACACCGCGGGTAAGGCCGGGTGGGCGGTGCGGGGGGTCGGCCAGCCGATGAGATCGTCGCAGGGCACGGCGGCCCCACGCTCGGGCGCAGCCTTCGCCGCAGCTCTCGCTCGCGCCTTCGGCCATGGCATAATGCACCCGCAAAGCCAGGAGGTGCCATGGCCGCAGCCCCCCCGAGCTACACCATCCAAGGTCGAACCGTGACCCTGCCTTGCATCGTGCGCGAGGCCTCCTCGGGTGCGGCGACCTACCTTGTGAACGCCGCGGCGGCCCGGCGCCTCCTGCCGGGTCCTGAGCTCGATGTCGTCGAACTCTGGCCCGGCTACGCGCTCGCCAGCATCGCGTGCATCGACTACAAGGACAACGACCTCGGCGACTACAACGAGATTTCGATCGCTTTTTTCGTGCGGGAGCGACGAGCGGGTCGCGGCCTCCCGCTGGTCGGGCCGATCACGGACTTCTTTCGCGCGCGTTTGCCGACCTATATCCACCGTCTGCCTGTGAACCAGGCCTTCACCTGCGAGGCGGGCCGCACGATCTGGGGCTTTCCAAAGGTCGTGCACGAAATCGACTTCGAATACGGCGACCGCGCCGTCTGTACCTGGCGAGCGGATGGGCAGCGCGTCTTCACGTTTTCCGTACCGCGCGGCGGAAGCCAGCGCATGCCCGATACCTCCCTCCTGACGTACAGCTATCTCGAGGGTGCGCCCCATCGCACGGCGTTCACCTCGGGCGCCGAGGGCGTGGGCTTCCGGCTCGGGGGGGCGACGCTCGAGCTCGGAACCCATCCCATCGCGGGTGAGCTGCGGGGGCTCGGCTTTCCGCGCCGCGCGCTGCTCTCCACGTGGATGGAGAAGATGCACGGCCGCTTCGAGGCGCCTGAGAAGCTGTGACGAGCGCGAGCTCCCTCTCTCCCGCCTCAGCGGGGAACGCTGCGGCTCACGGCATGCTGATCGCCCTCCACGCCCGGGAGGCTCCAGACCGCCCCGCCATCCTTTCTGCCTGTGGCGACCGCAGCTTCGCGGAGCTTGCGGCGCGATCCTTCCAGCTTGCGCGGGCGCTGCGTGCCCGCGGCTTGCGCACGGGGGACGCGGTCGCACTGCTGTGCTCGAACCGTCCGGAGTTCGTTGAAGTCTATGCCGCTTCCCAGTGTGCGGGGCTCCGCATCACTCCGATCAACTGGCATCTAACCGGTGAGGAAGTGGGCTACATCGTCGATGACTGCGAGGCAAAGGCGTTTCTGGCCGATGCGCGCTTTTCTGGCACTGCCGTCGAGGCTGCACAGCGCGCGCCTGGGGCGAAGCTCCGCCTCGCGATGGGAGGCGCGATCGACGGCTTCGAGAGCTACGACGAAGCCGTCGCCACTCAACCGCGCCACGAACTCGAGGATCCCTGCCTCGGCACGTCGATGCTCTACACTTCCGGTACGACAGGGCGGCCCAAAGGCGTCTATCGGAAAGCCATCCCGCGCTCCCCTCTCACAGGGCCGCTGACCCGTACCGCGAACTTCCGTCCCGCGGAGGACCGGGCTCTCGTCACCGGGCCCCTGTACCACGCTGCGCCGCTCGCACTCAATCTTGCCTTCCCCCTGGCTGCGGGAGTGGGCTGTGTCCTGATGGAGCGCTGGGACCCGGAGAGTACGCTGCAAATCGTCGAACGATTCCGCATCACCCACACCCATATGGTTCCGACCATGTTCCATCGTCTCCTCGCGCTGCCCGAGGAGCAGCGCGCGCGCCATGACACTTCCTCGCTGCGCTGGGTCTTGCATGGCGCGGCGCCATGCCCCGTGCATGTGAAACGCGCCATGATCGAGTGGCTGGGTCCGGTCCTCTTCGAATACTACGCGGCGACCGAAGGCGGTGGCACCTTCATTACCGGGGAAGAGTGGCTGCGCAAACCAGGCAGCGTGGGCCGCAGGCTCGATCACCAGCCCGTCGAGATTCTCGATGAAGCGGGGACATCGCTGCCACCCGGCAAGGTCGGGACCGTCTACTTCGGCGCGCCGCCGACCGGCCGCTTTGAGTACTTCCACGCCCCGGAGAAGACGGCTGCGGCCTACCGCGGCGATGCATTCACGATGGGCGACCTTGGCTACTTCGACGACGATGGATTCTTGTTCCTCACGGGACGAAGTGCGGAGGTGATCATCTCCGGCGGCGTCAACGTCTATCCGGCGGAGATCGACGCCGTCCTCCTCGAGCATCCGGCGGTGGCCGATGTCGCAACGGTGGGTGTGCCAAACGAGGAATGGGGAGAGGCGGTGAAGGCCGTCGTCCAGCTCAAAGCCGAAGCCGCAGCAAGCCCCACGCTCGCCGCGGAGCTGTTGGCCCATGCGCGGGCCCGGCTCGCCGCATTCAAGTGTCCCCGCAGCATTGACTTCACGAACGAACTGCCGCGCCTTCCAACCGGAAAGATCGTACGGCGCCTCGTGCGCGATCGGTATTGGCAAGGACGCAGCAAGAAGATTTAGGGAGAGAACATGCCGGGCCTGTGTGACGGCCGAATTGTGATCATCACGGGAGCGGGGCGCGGCATCGGGCGCGGCTATGCCCTCGCGTTCGCGCGCCAGGGCGCGAAGGTCATCGTAAACGACCTTGGCGGAGGGGTGGACGGAACCGGGTCGACCCTCACGCCCGCGCAGTCGGTAGTGGAGGAGATTCGCAAATCCGGCGGCCAGGCGGTGGCGAATGGCGATGACGTATCGGACTGGGAGGGCGCGCAGCGCCTGATCCGCAGCGCGATTGAGACTTTCGGGGGGCTCGATGTCCTGGTGAACAACGCCGGAATCCTGCGCGACCGGATGCTGTTCAACATGAGCGCAGAAGAGTGGGACGCCGTGATCCGCGTGCACCTTCGCGGCACTTTCTGCCCGACACGTCACGCGGCAGCGTACTGGCGCGATCGCGCGAAGAGCGGGAGACCCAACCAAGCCCGTGTCATCAACACGACCTCGGTCTCGGGACTCTATGGCAACGCAGGTCAGTCGAACTACGGCGCGGCGAAGGCGGGCATCGCGGCATTCACCCTCATCGCCGCGAAGGAGCTCGAGCGCTTTGGCGCGACCGTGAATGCGATCTCACCAGGAGCCCTGACGCGGATGACGGAGAACCTGCGACCAGGAGCCAGCGACGTCCCTGCACAGGGCTTCGACCCCCGCTCACCTGACAACATTGCGCCGATCGCAGTCTGGCTCGGAAGCATGGAATCCAGCCAGGTCACGGGGCGTGTCTTCGAGGTTGCGGGAGGGCGCCTTTGCCTCTCGGAAGGTTGGACGCGCGGCCCGGAGATCGAGCGCAACGCGCGCTGGGACCCGGCCGAGCTCGGCCCGATCGTGGGCAGCCTCCTCGAGAAGGCGCGAGCCGCGGAGCCGATGAGCCGCCCGCGCCAGAGCTAGCGCCGCGTCCTGAAGAATGCCCGCACGTCGTCCACCAAGAGATTCGGGACCTCGAGCGCCGCGAAGTGCCCGCCCTCGGGCATCTCGCTCCAGCGTTCGATGCGATAGAGCCGCTCTGCCCAGCGGCGGGGCGGCCGGAAGAGCTCGTGGGGAAAAATCGCGGCAGCGGTCGGAACTTCGACTCGCGCCTCGACCGGTCCAAAGCGGCCCGAGCGCCGCGATTCGTAATAAAGCCGCATCGACGACGCGATCGTTCCCGTCACCCAATAGAGCGTCACGTTGGTGAGCAGCTCATCTCGCCCGAAACGCCGCAGGGGGTCTCCAGCGCAGTCACTCCAGCGCCGGAATTTATCCAGGATCCAGGCCGCGAGGCCCGCGGGCGAGTCGAGGAGTGCCGCAGCCACGGTGTCGGGCTCGAGGGTCTGGACGGCCTGGTACGCCGCGCCCTCGCTCATATAGCGGCGAGCCGCTTCGAGGTCCGCCCGTTCGCGCTCCGAAAGGCTGCTCGGGGGATCGTCCGCCGGCCGCGGCGCGAGCATGAGGTTGAGATGGAGGCCGCAGCACCGTTCGCGGTCGAGAAGCGCGACATACGAGTTCACCATGGCGCCCCAGTCACCGCCCTGTGCGCCGTAGCGCACGTAGCCAAGGCGCTGCATGAGGGCGATCCACATCTCGGCGACGCGTTTTACATCGCAGCCCGGTGCGCGCGGTGCCTGCGAGAAGCCGTAGCCTGGGAGCGAGGGGCAAACCACGTGGAAGGCCTCTTCCGGCCGACCGCCGTGCGCAACCGGATCGGAGAGGGGAGCCACGATCTTCATGAATTCGGCGATCGAGCCGGGCCAACCGTGAGTCACAAGGAGTGGAAGCGCGCCGGGCTCCTTCGAACGTTGGTGTAGGAAGTGGATGCGGAGGCCATCGATTTCCGTCGTGAACTGCGGGATGCGGTTTAGTGCGGCCTCTTGGCTTCGCCAGTCGAAGTCGGTTTGCCAGAAGCTTGTGATCTCGCGAAGCCACTCTGGGTTCGCTCCGTATGCCCAGCCAGAACCTGGAATCGGTACGACGAACCGCGTGCGGGCGAGACGCTCGCGCAGGTCATCCAACTCGCTTTGCGCGACGCGAATCTCGAAGGGTCGAATTTCGGCGCTCACGCGAAGGCCTCCACGACCGCACGTGAGAGCAGCGTGCGGTTGCGAAGCGCCGGCGTCATCGGAAGAGTTCCATTCGTAAGGAGGACGAACGTGAGGGCGCGCGCTGGATCCGCCCAGCAAAGGACGCAGGACAAGCCCGCATGGCCAAAGGCCCTTGGCGACGCGGCGCTAAATCCAAAGAGGGGCTCGGGGGGGTCGCCTCGCAGGCGCCAGCCGAGGCCCCAGGTCGTGGGACCAAGATCCACCTCGCGCAGTGCCGCTGGAACGCCGGGCCAGAGCGGCAGCCCCTCGCGCACGCCGGGAAACTGGATGCGCAGCGCCTCGCGCACGGTCTCAGCCCGCAGGAGGCGGCGCGAGCCGAGTGCGCCCTCCCCAAGCCAGCAGCAAAGAAAGCGCGCCAAGTCCTCGGCCGTACCGTAGGCACCTCCGGCCGGGTGACCCGCCGCGCGGAAGTCCGCGCGATTTACCGCCTCTGCCCAGCGTTCGTCCTCACGATCCGAGGGGTGCGCGGACACACAAGCGACACGCGGCTCGATTTCGGGAGGGAGCGGAAGATAGGTGGAGCGCATCTCAAGGGGCTCGAGCACGCGCTCTCGAAGGGCGTGTGCCAGGGAGGTCCCCGCTGCACGTTCGAACACCGCTCCGAGTAGTGCAAAGGCGGTCTGGCCGTGGTAGACCGCACGGGTGCCGGGGGGTGAATCAGGGACGAGAGCGCACAGCGTCGCCGCAAAGGACGCGCTGGATGAGAAGCTGAGAACGTCGGGACCGGGCGATACCGGGATCCCGGCGCTGTGCGTGAGGAGATGGCGCACGGTGATGCTGCCCTTGCCGTGGACTTCAAATCCGGGGAGGAACCGCGCCACCGGGTCATCGAGCGAGAGCTTGCCGTCTTCCACCGCGCTTAGCACGAGCGTTGCGATGAGCGGCTTCGTCATCGAGAAGAGCGGGAAGATGGTGGAGGGTTTCACCTGCGCGGGAGGCTCACGACGCGCGAGTCCCACGGCATGGACGCCCGCCACGGTTCCCGACTGCGTGACGTGCAGCACGGCGCCCGGGAATAGCCCCTCTGCGGCAAAGCCGTCGAGGAGCGCGAAGGCGTGGTCAAGGGAGGCTGCCGGAGCCGCGGGCATCGCGGGATTCTAACGGGGGGTGACATTCGCGCGCATCCGGTGTTTGATGCGCCTTGAACGACGGAGGAACGAACCATGGCGACGCGGGCAATCGACTGCTGGGTGAACGTGAACATGGGAGAGCAGGCGAAACCCGAGTGGCTGATCCGTGTCAAGGAAGACTATTTCCGCGCGGGTGACGAGTTCTTTAAGAACCTCTCGATCGATGAGACGCTCGAGATGATGGACCGGGTGGGATGCGAGAAGGCGGTCGTCACCGTCGATGCGGAGCGCCCAAACGAGCGAGTGCTCGAGTTCCCCCGCCGCCAGCCCGCACGTTTCGCGCTGGCCGCGGGCGTTTCTCCGAATTCCCTCCTGAAGGGCTGTTGGGCACTGGAGGACCTGACGCGCAGCGAGCGCGTCGTCATGGCGCGGGTTGTCCCGTTCCAGGTCGACCTCCCGCCGGACCACCGCAACTACTACCCGCTGTATGCGAAGTGCGTGGAGCTCGACCTTCCGATTTCGATCAACACCGGCATCCCGGGCCCGCCAGTGCCGGGTGAATGCCAGAACCCGATGTACCTCGACCGGGTCTGCCTCGATTTCCCGAAGCTAAAGATCTGCATGGCCCACGGCGCGGACCCGTGGTGGGGTGTCGCGATCCGCTTGTTGATCAAGTATCGCAACCTCCATCTCATGACGTCCGCCTACTCGCCGCGCTATTTCCCGCCGGAACTCGTGCACTTCATGAATACGCGCGGCCAGGAGAAGATCCTCTTCGCATCAGACCACCCGGTGCTCTCGACCGAGCGCTGCATCAAGGAGGCGTGCGAGCTCGATCTGCGCCCGGGTGTGCTGGATAAGTTCCTGTACGCAAACGCCGAGCGGCTTTTCTTCTCGCCGCGAGAGCCGCGGCGCTAGGAGAGTGACTCAGGAGTCGCCCACCGATCAGAGGTGAGGGGCCTGGATCCGGGTTCATTCGAAGGCGAGAAGTATCCCGCGTTGCAGACCCTCGGAGGGCCGAGGCGCTTGCGAGGCGCAG
>Ga0310037_10000080_pt1 | contig 89475 bp, 86 predicted proteins | sample Sb_taG_11_FD_200239 | JGI IMG/M metagenome (GOLD analysis project Ga0310037, IMG submission 200239) | Peat soil microbial communities from Weissenstadt, Germany - Sb_50d_3_AS metaG (v2) (version 2) | ecosystem: Environmental > Terrestrial > Soil > Wetlands > Peat | place: Germany: Weissenstadt... | reverse complement strand
TGCCAGCGATAAAAGATCTGACGACTGATAGCGAAGTGGCGGCAGGTGAGGGCCACGTTGTGGCAGCGGCGGTAGTAATCCATCCAGTCCAAACGGGCCCGGGCCTCGCGGCTCAGTTCTTTCCCCGTGCGCGCCAGCTGGCGCGCACGGGGAAGTTCTCCATTACGAACTTGCATTTCGACACTCTATCGAGTGTCAACAATCATTCTGAACGGGAACAGTGGTCCCCGAACCCGCCCCTCAGTTGGCAGCAGCGGAGAGCGATAATAGCTTTGGCTCGGCGTACCGTCCAGAACATACCAGACCGGACTATTCGTGGGCTCTGCGTTATCGAGACTGGTTGCAAAACTGTCCTGGGCCGGCTGAAGCGAGCCGCACGGCCTGTGGTGAGCGCCGCGAATGTCATCAGTGATAGCATCTACAGATGGTTGTTACGTTCTGAATCTGCGAGTTGCATCAGTTTGGGGCCGCCAACAATCGGCATGCCTGGTGGGGTCCAGCCAAGTCGGTATGAGTGACGTGACAAATGTGAACTGACGTTACTGGGATCAGCCGAGAACGGCGCACGCTTTGCGCAACACGGAGGAACAACACGGGTTGTGTGTCATACTCTCTCGGTCGGCAAAAACGAAAGGTGTAGCTGTTGAAAAAACTCGGTTTCTGGTGAAAGCACGTGACTAGAAAAATGAATACGCGACCAAAAAAAATCGTTTGTAGGGGATCCTGGTGCGATGTAATTTTCGCTGATCTTTTGCAAAAGAGTTTTCGACCGTGTATTCACGATATCGATTCACAATTAAAGAACCAATGAACAACTTTGTGTCCGCCGACTCATCGTGTTGTGCCTGCGGAGACGGGAACTAACCATGGATCCAAGGATTGTCGTTGTGCTCGGCGCCAAAAAGGGTACGATCACGCATCTGAAGGACGCGGAGACGACCATTGGCCGCGATCCCGCGAGTGCACTGTGCCTGAGTGAGGAGGCCGTTTCTCGCAAGCATTGTGCAATTCAGGCAGACGGTGGCGATACCTACCGAGTCATCGATTTCGACAGCAGCAACGGCACGTTCGTGAATGGCATTCCGGTACGCAATAAGGTTTTGCAGCACGGGGATAGGATTCGCCTAGGGTATACGGAACTTGTGTTCCTGCTGGAACCAGACGAGACAATGACGCCGCCGAGTGAGCCTGAATTCCCTTGCGACGGGCGTACGCTGATATTGCCCCGGGCGGAACGCCAGCTACCATTCGGCTCCGACCGACCGGGCGCCGCCACTATGCCGGATCTGGGCGTCGTCATGCCAGATCTGGACGCGCTGTTGAGGATTAGTCGCATCAACACCATTGGTAAAGTCGACCTGCTACAACGGGAACTGCTAGATCTCCTCTTCGAAGTCATACCGGCTGAGCGCGGTTCGGTCGTACTGGCCGCCTGCGACAGCCCTGGCCGGGCCACGAGTTGGCACCGCGACGGGCGGAAAGGTGAGTCCGGAGAGGTGAACTGGAAAATTGTGAATCGCGCTTTGTGGGAAGGCGCCGATGTGGTGAACGAGCCTGAAACCGCCGATAAGCAATCGGCGAACCAGCAGTTCGTACTCTGCGTCAAACTTTCGGGGACAAAAGATACGATCGGCGCGCTCTATCTTGTGGGCCGCCCGAATTTGCCCTTTGAGGAAAACCACGTACGCTTTGTTACGGCTGTAGCCAGCATCTTCGCCGTGGCGCTTGAGAACGCCATGCATCTAGAGTCTCTCGAACACGAGAATCTCTGTCTGCGAACCGACATCGAATTGGACCACCCGATGGTTGGAGAAAGTGCAGCCATGACATCGGTGATGGAATTCATCGCGCGCGTGGCGAAGAGCGATGCCACTGTGCTCATTCGCGGCGAGAGTGGCACGGGCAAGGAACTGGTAGCCCGTGCGATACATCGCAACAGTCCTCGCAGGGACCGGCCGTTCGTGGCCCTGAATTGCGCGGCCATCACCGAAACTCTTTTGGAGAGTGAGCTGTTTGGCCATGAACGGGGCGCTTTCACCGGCGCAACGGCTATGAAGATGGGCCGAATGGAAGTGGCCAACACTGGGACGTTGTTCCTTGATGAGGTGGGCGACATGCCGTTGGCCCTGCAGGTAAAGGTGCTACGCGCACTACAGACACGAGAGTTCGAGCGCGTCGGCAGCACCCGGTCTATCAAGGTCGATGTGCGTTTCGTGGCGGCTACCAACCGAAATCTGGAAGAGGCGATGAAAAACGGCTCCTTCCGGCCGGATCTGTTTTACCGGATTAATGTCGTCTCCATTAATATGCCCCCTTTGCGCAAGCATCCGGAAGACATCCCGCTTTTGGCAATGTATTTTGCCGCGGAGCATTCCAAGAAATGCAAGCGGTCGCTCAAGGGCATCTCTCCTTCGGCGCGGGCAGCTCTGATGCACTATTCCTGGCCAGGAAATATCCGGGAACTGGAAAATGCGATCGAACGGGCGGTAGTGCTGGGAGTAGAAGACAGAATTGTTCCGGAGGATTTGCCCGAGACGCTACTGGAGGGTCAGCCGGAAGCCGCTGTAGGATCGAAATATCACCAAGCGATCAATGCGCTAAAGAAGCAGATGATCGTGGAAGCGGTCGAGCGCAGCCGCGGAATGATCACGGAAGCAGCCAAGCTCCTCGGCGTGCATCCGAATTATCTCCACCGCTTAATCCGCAACCTAGATCTTCGGGCGCTAGTGTCCCGCGAGTCGCAAAAGGTCAGCGGGCTGTAGGCACCTCCTGGTAGCAAACCGCAGACTCGGGCCCATGCCGAACTTAGGCCGCGATGGCAGATCCATCGTTCAACGGCTCGCGAGATTGAATCTCAAGAAATGGAAGGAGTGTGCGTCCAAGTCCACGTACAGTCCTGATCCCGTTAGCTCCACCCCGCGCCGTCGACCGTACTCTACATTCACTAAGGGATCGTTCACTTCCCAGTCCTGACTCGAGAGATCATTCCAAGGGAGCTTAACCCAAGCCTGGCTGCGGTATGCCGAGAAGTTCAAAACTTGCAGGTACTTTGTGCCTGCGAGTTTCCAGCACCACGCCAGCAGATTTTGGCAGCTCTGGTTATCGGGCCAGCCTTCCAGCTGGCACAGCTGCCATTCACCATTCTCAAGTTCTAAACTGCGAGCAATATCGAGAAGCCTTTGGTAGAAGGTTCTCAACTGATGGTCTGGAGGCTCTTGCGGGCACCGGCCCAAATGCACACTTAACCTAATTTTGGAACCTGAGAGCTGCCCGTCCTGCAGAAGCTTGGAACCAGGTGACGTCATGAGCGCTACGGCGGCAACGCGGTTTTGCCGCACGGACAACACGGATGCAGCTCGCGCTTCATCGTGATTTTCAAGAAACCGAATCAGATGACGCTGGTAGTCCATCGGGGCACTCACATGTTCCCGTATCGCTTGCGGGGTTCCCCCGACTAACCGATCATAAAATCGCTTGTCATAGCAGTAATCAAAACCCTGCTGCATCAGTTCCCACTCGAGATCCCAATAGGCTTCCGCAACGAATAGAAACCCAGGATGAAGGTGCCGGGTTTCTGGAATCACGTGGTGCCAGTACTCGGCTAGCGGCGGGGGGCCGACCCGTCCTGACCATGTGTGCGCAAAAATGCGATTAATAACGAGCATCGCCATATCGCAACGGACACCATCACATTGCAGGGCAATCCTTTTTAGCGCATCCAGCACTGCTGAGCGCAAGCCAGAATCGAAAGCATTAAGCTGTGCTGTGTCGGGCCATGGGGGAAAATAGGGGTCGCGACCATGAGCGATTACGTTCTTTCCAGTTGAGAAAAAACCCTTTGGATTTCGCAGGTGCTCGTCCATTTCGCCCTGCACGAAATACTCCGGGTGCTGGCTGATCCATGGGTGATCGGGAGCGACATGGTTAGGAACGAAATCAAGCATCATGCGCAAGCCGCGCGCAGCTAATTGCCGACGCGCCTCGGCAAGCCCGTCAGCACCTCCCAATTCACTATCCACGCGATACTCGGCGATGGAATAGGGAGATCCTGAAACATCCTGAGGTGAAAAGTCCGAAAATAATCGCCGACCTTCGACAAGCACGTTGGGATCGCCTAAAGATATTTGCCTGCCTGCTGCGCTTCGCTGCCAGACTCCCATCAACCATACGCCGTCGGCGTGGGTGCTTGCCAACTCTTCCCATACGAGGCCGGGAATACAATCGAGTCTCATCTTGCGGCCGTATTGCAAAGACAAGCCGCGTAGCCACGTCCATGTGTTGATTTCAACTATCCACGGTTGATTAGGCCAGGCGGACATTCGGGCCATAGCATAGATCTAGTGGAGTATGTGAATCCAGCGCACAATGCTGATCCATCTCGCTATGCAAAAATGAGTAGAATGAGGCAGATTCGCCATTGTGGAGGACGAGTATCTAGCTGGCATTGATGTCGGTGATCTTACAAACAGCATTCTTTGGCTACAATGGCACCGAAGTTGGCGATCTCAGATGAGATTTTCTGCACAAGCTGCGGGCAAAACCGATGTTGGTTGCGTGCGTGCAAACAACGAGGACAACTTTGGTTATGACCTTGAGCGGCAGATTTTTGTGCTCTGTGATGGAATGGGCGGTGAGGCAGCGGGTGAGGTTGCCAGCAGGTTGGCAGTCAATCAAATTCTGGCCTATTTCATGAGTGATCCTTCGATCGTCGAGGTTCAAAGCCAAAACCAAGTCATTCCTGAGTCGGCATGCTTGCTACGCTCCGCCATTCAAGTGGCCAACCGGGCAATTTATGAGGAGGCAGTGGCAAACCCTAAGCGCAGGGGGATGGGTACAACGGTTGTAGCCGTGCTACTCGCCGAGGACTCGTTTTCGGTGGCACATTTGGGCGACAGTCGACTTTACCGAATTCGGGAGAAAGTCATAGAGCAACTCACCGCGGACCATTCTGTAGCTATGGAACAGGTACGTCGCGGACTACTGACCAGCGAGGAAGCTGCACATTCGCATATGCAGAATCTGATTACCCGGGCGCTAGGTCTGTGCGACACCGTCGAACCGGAACTGGGAACTCATTCTGCCCGTTCCGGAGACCTGCTGCTGCTGTGTAGCGATGGATTCAGTCGCTTTGTTCCTGAAAAAAGGACATTAGAGCTTGTTTCGGAATCAAACGATCTACAGCACTGTTGCGAGTCCCTGATCGAAACTGCTAAACGGCTGGGAAGTGACGATAACATCTCATGTGTTCTGGTGCGGATTGTGACAACATGATGCGTGATTCAAGCAAGCAGCTCTAACGCTATGAGGGATGACTCAAGAATCTCGACAACCGTGACTCGAATCCTTGAATTATCACGACAGGATCCGGCTCGCCTTAAAGAACTCGAAAATTTCCGGCGTTCTGTCGCGGTTTTGTTCACCGACATTCAGGGCTCGACTGCATACTATGAAAAATTCGGAGACGTTACCGGCCTGGCCATGGTCCACCAATGTAACAGCCTACTGGACGGAGTTGTTAGCAAGCACGGCGGACGCGTAGTCAAGCACATTGGTGATGCCATCATGGCAACCTTCGATAATTGCGAGGAGTGCGTGCGGACCGCTGTAGAGATGCAGCAGCAACTTAAAGGATTAAATGCCAGCAAGAAGGAGGAGGACCAAACTCGTGTTCGTATCGGGGCGCATTACGGTCTGGGCATCGTGAAATCTGATGATGTATTTGGTGACGTGGTGAATGTAGCCTCGCGAGTACAGAGCCTAGCCTCGCCGGAACAGATTTTAATTTCGGACTCATTGTTTAAAGAGGTTGTCAGGTGTGGGTTCGATGCCGCACTGCTCGGCCGGTTTCAGTTAAAGGGGAAGGCCGAAGAACGCGAAATTTATGAAGTGCGTTGGAGTCGAATTTTGCCTACACGCTTCGATCTTGGCCACACGGTTATTGCCTCCACGCGCCGCGAAGTACAAGAATTCAGGCTGCAGCATCTGACGCAGACCGGGAAGACGGATGCGGAGTACAGGCTATTCGGAGAAGGTCTGACCGTAGGCCGGAACGAGGGAGATCTGAAATTCCCTAACGACTTGAGTATGTCTTCGCCGCACGCTCACATCTATGTCAAGAATGGCCAGCCTATGGTCGAGGACCTCGGCAGCCAGCGCGGCATCTTCATCCGCTTGAAGGGTGTTTTCACTCTCGAGGATCACGACATCCTTATTATTGGTGGTCAATTGTTGCGCTTTGAGAGCAAGCCGGAAATCATAGCAGCCGCAGCGGCAATGGCTGTAACCCTCCCGTTCGTAACCCGTACACTACGTGAAGATGCGGCCAGGTTTGTGCGCCTCAACAGCGATGGGGACGAGCAACAAATTTATCCTCTTAATAAGGACGAGGTCCGATTCGGTCGAACCGAGGGTGACTACACATTTCCAGGCGACCGGTTTATGAGCTGCACCCATGCACGCATCTACGTTCGGGGCGAGAACTATTTCGTAGAGGATTTAAGCAGCTTGAATGGCACATCCGTCAAGGTCCGCGGCAAAAGCCCTATACCTGTCGGGACATCCGTCCGAGTGGGAAAAGAAGTTTTTGTAGTCGCTTGATCGCTTGATCACCCGAGGCCAATCTAAACCGCAACTCCCCAGGCAAGCTCCGAACCGCCAAATTCATGCTATCGTATTGCCAAGACCGAGGGTGGCCGAACCGTGTAGGAGGGCAGCCCTGTAACAGATCCTCCCGTTCCCCTCCAAATTGAAGGTGGTATTTTCCTTCGGCTTTGTCGGGTAAGATCTTGAGCTTTCGACAGGCCCGATCCTGATGACAGCGGGATACAAAAAGATCGGCAAATACGATGTGCTGGACGTTATCGGCCGGGGTGGTATGGGCGTCATCTACAAGGCGGTTGATCCAGGCATCGGGCGGATTGTGGCCATCAAGATGATGACCGCTTTCCTGGAGGACCCCGAACTGCTGCAGCGCTTTTACCGGGAGGCGCAATCAGCGGGCAAGCTCCAGCACCCCAATATAGTCACCATTTATGATCTAGGCGCACAGGATGGAAACCCATACTTGGTGATGGAGTTTTTGGAAGGGGAAAGTCTAGAAAAAGCAATTCGCACCCAACGGGCCTTCTCCCTGGAAGAAAAACTGGATATCGTAGTTCAGGTTTGCGACGGGGTGGGTTATGCCCACCAGCGTCATGTCATTCATCGCGATATCAAGCCGGCGAATGTAATGTTGCTGCAAGATCGCAGGGTAAAGATCGTCGACTTTGGCGTCGCCCGTGTAGGCAACGACGGTACAACCCGTCCGGGACAGATCATGGGCAGTATCCACTACATGTCACCGGAGCAGATCAATGTCGGCAGTGTGGATGTCAGGAGCGACATTTTTTCTATCGGTGTCATGCTTTACCATCTGCTCACAGCAAAACTACCTTTTGAAGGCAAAGACGCGGGCGAGACTCTGCTGAAGATTCTTCACGAACCGGCCCCGGCGCTAAAACGGTTTCTCACCTCTTATCCGCCTGAACTGGACGAGATCATCGATCGAGTACTTGCCAAAAATCGAGAGCTGCGCTTCCAGGCAGCCGAGGATCTGGCCTTTGAGCTTACACACATTCAAGAGAGACTCAGGCGCGAACGGGCGGCCGGGTACGTGAAAGCCGCTGAGGAAGCGCTGGCTGCCGGGCAACTAAATTGTGCCAAGGAGCAGCTGCTACAAGTTCTGAAGATTGATCGACAGGACGTGCGCGCCAATGCCCTGCTCCGCGAGCTGCAGCAACGTATTCAGAAGCAACAACGCAGCGAGCGGGCGCGAGACTTGCGATCTGAGGCGGAGAAAGCGCTTACCCGCGGCAAATTAGCAGAGGCGCTGGGGCACCTGGACCGAGCCGCAGAGCTCGATCAAGGTAATCTTGAGATCCTTGAGTTTCGCGATTCGGTTCGGAAAAACAAAGAGCGATCCGAAAAGTTGCAGGAATTGCTGCACCGAGTGGAAATGTCGCAGGATGCGGGTGACTTGGATGCGGCATACCAAACCGTCAAAGAGGCATTGGCCATCGATGCGAAAAATATCGAAGCCCGTTCTTTGGATGCCGCGATTTCTCGTAAGATCGCCGAACGTGACAGGCAGCTTCAGTTGCAGAAGTTCATGAGAGAAGCACGGAAGCAAATTTCATCCCGCCACTTCACTGCAGCGCTGCAACTGTTGAAGCAAGCTGGTTTCATCGATCCCACGGTTCCCGGCATCCTGGAGCTGATCAATCTAGCAGTCAGTGGTCAACAGCAGGAAAAGAAACGACAAGCGCTCGAGCGCTTGACCAGCGAAATAGAAGACGCTCTCGACCGCGATGATTATGACACGGCTTGTGCTAAGGCTGATGAAGGGCTCCAGAGCTATCCCGACGACCGCGGACTGAAAAAGCTCAAAGCTGTAGCTGAAAAGCAGCATGCGGCCAAGGAGAAACGGAAGTACGTAGAGGAAAAGATCTCGGCCGCTCAAAAATCGCTGGAGGAGAAAAAGTCGCAGCTGGCTATCGCCTGCCTGCAGGAGGCGCTTGAGAAATATCCCAACGAAATGGCGTTGCAATCCATGCTGAAGCTAGTAAGCGACAGCTTAGAGCGGGAGCGGCTGGAACAAAAGAAGGCCGAGATCCTTCAGAAAGCGAAGGATTCGATTCGACGGCGACATTACAAAGAAGCCATACTTCTGCTCAAAGCAGCCCGTCAAGAAACACCCTCGAGTGACTTCGATGATCTGTTGCAGTTTGCGGAAGAAAAAGCCGCCAATTACGAAAAACGCCAAAAAATTGATTCCGTGGCCGAGCAGGCTCACAAGCTGAACTCGGAAGAGAAATACGCGGAAGCGATCCAACTGCTTGATACCACCTTGCACGAGATTCCTGACCAGGAGCTCGAGATCATTCTCTCTGACATTCGCCGCCATGTGGAGGAATTCAATCGTCAAGTTCAAGATGCGATCACTAATGCCGACCGGCTGCTGCGTCAGGATCGCTATGCCGAGGCCGTCAGATTTTTGGAAGGGCAGCCCTATGCTAAGTCCCCACAACTTCGTGATGCCCTGGCGGCTGCGCGACAGAAACAGCAGTTCTGGCACGCCGTCTCTCTTGCCAAAGAAGAGGTCCGCGAAGCCATCGCCTGTTCAGAGCTGGACCGGGCAGAGATTCTCCGCCAAAAAAGCCGCGAGCAACTTGGCGACGTTTTGGATCTTTGTTTATTAGAAAAAGAGATTCAGACCAAGCGGCAAGAAATTGCCAAGGCCAAATTGGAGGCGGCCTTAAATGACGTTCGGGTACTGTTGCTGGTCCGATCTTTTGAATCGGCTCAAAGCGTCCTTGAGGCAGTTGCCGAACTGGTTGTCTATGCTGACGATGGGCTTGTGCGGCAGTTTGATGCCTTTCTAGAGGCTGCACGCACTGGAGCCGCCCAACGTCACGCGCAACAGTCAGTCAGCGATTTGGAATCGACTCAGATCGTCGATCTAGATGATCAAACGCAATTAGCGGATCTTGGTCAGTTGGAAGCCATGCTGGGCGAGGTAACTGTTGTCGCCGGTCACTATCCCGACGACACTAAAGTGCAAACGGCCATTGAGGACATAAGAAACAAAATCACGTCGCGAATAACCGTAATCCGACGAGCGTGATTGCTGCAAGCACAGCAGGCTGAAATCGGGGCAGTACCTGGCGAGTCGGTAGCCGAAACGATGGTGCAGAGCATCGTCGGAGCGGGAATGAGGCCCTGAACCTGATCTCGCGGTGGCTACGGCTGCACCTCCCGATCGCGAAGAGGCACCCCGCAGAGCTCGAAGGATTGGCAGTGAAGCCTGGGTCGGATGAATCCCCCCGGCTGCCATTTCTACTCATCCCGCGATGCCGTAATGCGCAAAAATTCTTCCGTCATCGACCGCTTTTTTGCGCCGGACGTCGAGTACATGGTCAACGGGACTCGCGCACCCGATCGAGCTGGCGTCTGCCTCCAATTTCCGCCGATTGCCATGCAGCGCTTCGATCGCACTTTGCACGTCTGCCTGGGAAAAGCGTCCGTGTAGTCGTAGCAGCCGCACGGATCGCTCTTCACAGAACTACTGCTACCCTCCGCCGCAATTCCTGCACATTGTGGTAAGGGCCACGATGGCAACCATCCTCCCGGTTGTCTTCAGCAAACGCATGGTAATACCTTTCTCGAACAGACGGTGAAAATTGTCATTTTCACGGCCATGTGCGGTCTAGTGGCGCCCGAAAGCGAAACCTTCGAACCACATTTTGGTTTGCGGGGTGACTTAGCGGGGACGATCCCGGCATGAAGTTGGTGCGCATACCCCGCCAATTTCGAGTACAATCTTGACCCTTGTAGTTCGTGATGACAATCTCGGCTGTTCGCTCTTGGGGAGGAATATTGGGCGATCGCAAGCAGCGGATTGCACGCCAACGCAAAGCGAAGCCGGCGCGCCGTTCGCAAGAACATCGCCGCCTGGCTGAAACCTATGTCGGTGCGGAGTCACCTTGGCGCAAATGGGGGCCTTACGTCAGCGATCGATCCTGGGGAGGCGTGCGCGAGGACTATAGTGCAGACGGGGATGCCTGGCGCTTCTGCACCCATGACCACGCCCGGAGCAAGGTCTATCGCTGGGGCGAAGACGGCATTGCAGGAATTTGCGACCGTTACCAGTTGCTCGTCTTTGCGCTCGCGTTTTGGAATGGCCGCGATCCTTTCCTCAAGGAACGCATGTTCGGGCTTACTCCCAACGAAGGAAACCACGGCGAGGACGTCAAGGACTATTGGTTCCACCTCGACAACACGCCAACCCACAGCTACATGCGCATGCTCTACAAATACTCGCAACGTGAATTTCCATATCGACAGCTCATTGAACTGAACCGGAGAGGTGCAAGCCAACCCGAATTCGAACTTCTCGATACCGGGATCTTCGACGATGATTGCTATTTCGACGTTTTTATCGAGTACGCGAAGGAATCTCCGGAAGACATCTGCATCCGGATCGATGCCTTAAACCGTGGCCCCGATCCTGCTGAACTTCACATTCTGCCGCATCTCTGGTTCCGGAACACGTGGAGTTGGACCTTTCCTCGGAGCGCCGAGCCCATAATCAAGCCTGGGGACCGTGGGAAAGAATATGTCACGTTAGTAGCCGACGATTCCACCGCCAAACCTCTCCAAAATATTCAGCTGCAGTATGCGCTTGGGCGCAGATATTTATACGCGCAGAGTGGTGGTGAACTGCTCTTTACTGATAATGAGACAAACGCCTCGTTGCTGTACGGTCCATCTGCGCTCAACTGCTCTCCTTACGTAAAAGACGCCTTTCATCGCTATGTTGTTAACAATGAGCAGTGCGTGAACTCAGAAAAATCAGGCACCAAGTCCTGCGTGCATTATCAGTGGGATGTCCCTGCCGGGGGTTCGGTTGTCCTCCGCTTGCGATTGACCGAGCAGGAAACTGCTAACCCACTCCGTGATGTGGATAAGGTGGTTGAGCAGCGAAAGAAGGAAGCAGATGAGTTTTATGAGTGCATTCACCCTCCAAATGCGACCGCGGAAGAGAAGATGATCCAGCGCCGGGCATTTGCCGGTCTGTTGTGGAGTAAGCAGATTTACCTTTTTGACGTAAATCGCTGGCTGGAAGGCGATAACACTCCACCACCTGAGGCACACAAGAGAATTCGCAACATTCATTGGCGTCATTTGAATTCGATGCGTGTCCTCACCATGCCGGACAAGTGGGAATTTCCGTGGTTCGCCGCATGGGACCTAGCCTTTCAGTGCACCACGTTTTCACTGGTCGATCCCGAATTCGCCAAGGAAAATCTCTTGGCTTTGCTCTTCGAGCAGTTTCAACATCCTAACGGCCAGATCCCCGCGTGCGAATGGGAATTTTCGGATCTCAATCCGCCGGTTCATGCATGGGCTGCATGGCGGGTTTACCAAAATGAAAAAGTTGCAACCGGTAAAGGTGACCGCGCCTTCCTAGAAAAATGTCTTCACAAATTGCTGATGAATTTCGCCTGGTGGGTGAACCGGGTCGATAGAACCGGCAACAATGTTTTTGAGGGCGGTTTCCTCGGCATGGACAACATTACTGTTATAGATCGGAGCGAGAAATTTGCTGGGGGCGCCGTCCTGGAGCAATCGGATGGCACCGGTTGGATGGGCTTTTTCTGCCTGTACATGATGCGTGTCTGCCTCGAACTGGCGAATTTCGATCGTGCCTATGAGTTGCTCGCAACTAAGTTCTTCGAACATTTCATCTATATCGGCGCCGCGATGAAAAAAATGGGTGGCCGAGATTACCAACTCTGGGATGAACAGGACGGGTTTTTCTACGATATCCTTCGCTTGCCCGATGGGAACTTCAAGAAATTCCGTCTCCGCTCCATGGTGGGGTTGATTCCTCTGTACGCTGTCGAAGTTCTCAATCGCGAAGACCTTGAGCCCAATCCAGAATTTTTCGGCAATGTGGAATGGTTCATCAAAAACCGCCCCGATTTAGTCGGCAATGCCTGCTACTCCGTCAAGGGGCAACGCTACGTTCTCTCGATTGCTGACTCCGGCCAGTTTGCGCGCGTGCTCGAATATGTGTGGAATCCTGACGAGTTCCTGTCCCCACATGGAGTTCGCAGCATTTCCAAGTACCATGAGCAACACCCATTTGTTTTCGGAGGCGAAAGTGTTGGCTATGAGCCCGGCGAATCCGCGGTCCGGATTAAAGGTGGCAACTCCAATTGGCGAGGGCCGGTATGGTTTCCCACGAATTATCTGCTCATCCGGACGCTGGTGAAATTCAGCCATGCCCTGGGCCCCGAGTTTGCTGTGAGCACAAAAGCAAGCGACGGTGCGTTCGTCACCCCCCTCGCAATCGCAGCTGAGCTCGCCGATCGCCTGATCGGAATCTTTCGCAGGAACGAAAGTGGCCAACGCCCGTGCTTCGGGAATTACCCGAAATCTCAGGAAGATCCCCATTGGCGAGATCACATGCTCTTCAATGAGTATTTCCACGGAGATACGGGAGCAGGCCTTGGCGCGAGTCACCAGACCGGTTGGACCAGCTTGGTTGCCAATCTCATCCAGGAGTGGCGGCAACCAGCTAATGGACGAAGTTCTAATAGATGCAAGCCCTGAAGTGTTAGGTTGAGAGTGTCCGCGAATTTTTGCAGTCGGAGCTGTTGTTAGCAGGTGAGCCGGTAGTTTCAGGCCGGCAGGATGATGCTGGAACACTGACTGGCACAGGCACAGAGAACTCCGCCTGCTTCATTCGAATGGAAGTATTAAGAAGACGTGGACTGTTTCACTCGTCCAAATCACGCTCAGTTTTCATGAATATGCTTCCGCCGGTCTCTCTTCTGAACAAGCAGTTTATCGCGAGGTCGTGGAGCGGAAAGCGGAATTATGTCGGTTTTACAACAGGGAGGTAGGTTCCGGCCGGGGTCGGTCCAACCCGCGAGGGGAGGACAGGAGAAAGTCACGCCGGAACCGATGAACCTCCACGGCGAATTCCCAGAAACTTGTACGCCTGTGCTGTTTGCTTATTGCCGTGCACAAACAACCTCTACGCGCTAACCCGGCCTGCAGCACGCGTCGCAAGAGACGGGACGTTTTGCGGCAGCCCAACACGCTCCCACTCACGCAAGTTCATCGTACTCGGCGCGTCTTTCGTGAAGATCAGGCGGCCTTCCGAGCCGAGGTCGATTTGGATGAAATCACCCAGTTTCACCTGACCGGTCGAAACCAGGTTGGCAAGCGGAAAGACGAGATTCTTCTCGATGGCTCGTTTCAAATGCCGAGCTCCGTACCGCAAATCTGTGCCTTCTTTCAGCAGAAAATTCTTGACGGTTTGAGTGCAGCGGAAGAGAAACTTGTGAGAGCTAGAAGAGAGAATCCGCTGTTGAACCATGCCTAACTCGATCTCTACGATCTGCTCCAGATGCTCGGGTCGTAGAGTTCTGAATACGACGACTTTATCGATACGGTTCATGAACTCCGGCGAAAATTTGCGCCTTGCCGCTTCGACTGCAGTTCGGTCAATCTTCTCGTCAAGCCATGTCTCAAGAGCCTCGGTTCTGCGACTGAAACCGATGCTTCCGTGGACCAGGCTCGACATCTCGCGTGCCCCCAGATTCGATGTCATAACAATAATGCAGCGCGATAGACCTACGCGGCGATTGTCACCCAGCGTGAGCGTCCCCTTGTCAAGAATTCCAAGCAGCAACTGCCAGAGTGTGTCGGAAGCCTTCTCGATCTCATCGAAGAGCACTATGGAGAGCTTCAACTTTTCCGTATGCCACTGCTCGAGCGCTTCCTGCGTGAGCACAGGATGCGTCTCGCGATGGCCCAGGTATCCTGGCGGCGAACCGATCAGCTTGGCAATTTCATGCGAATGTTGAAATTCCGCGCAGTCGATCTTGATGCAGGCACGAACGTCACCAAAAAGCGCCTGTGCCATAGCTTCCACCAGGCGTGTTTTGCCTGTACCGGTTGGCCCGAGGAACAAAAGATTTCCCACCGGACGTCCTACCGGGTGTAGTCCCGCCAGAAACATCTGATAAATTTCAACTACGTTTTCAATGGGTTGGTCCTGACCCACGATTCTCTGCCGCAGGGCACTGTCAAATTCGGTGAAGTCCTTGCTGCGTCGCGTTGGATCAAGCGTATTCGTAAGATTGGTTTTCATACGTCCCATCGCTTTCACTATGTCCTTAGCAATTTTCTTACCAAGGGCCGGGACATCTGCGGTTGTGATTTATGTATTGAAAGTGCGCTCTCATCCGGTCAGCGCTAAAAGTTGAAATAAAGATCCAGACGGTTTGGGCATAAGCCGCAGTGCTGGCCGAAAGTGATAACGTTAACTGCCAGAACTTGTACATGACGGCTGAGCACAAGCGGCTCCCCGAGGTGCACCTGGAGCTCATGCGTCCGCTCAATAATGATGTCGACAAGTTTCGCATCCGATCGACTTTCGATTCTCAGCAAGAGCACGATGTACCCGAGGTTGAGCGCAAGTCGGTCTAGGAGGTTAATGGTAGCGCGGTACGGCCAACGCCGCGCGGAAATGGAATCTCGGGTATCCTGTGCCGGCCTGAAACCTCCCACGCTCTTCAGTGGGTGTCGATAGATCACACGCCGAGCGACCTCATCGTCGTGGATGACGGTACGACCCCTCGAACGATGATGATGGGACACCAACACTGATCACGCGAGCGGGAACACGCTCCCGACATTGACAAACAGGACAGTCTGATTTAAGTCGGCAGGATGGTAAATCCTGCATGGCACACGGAAGACCACAGAGCACTGCGCGGGGACGAAAGCGCTTCACTTCGGCTTCACACTCCATAACATCCTTCTTCGACCTCACGCAGCAGACTTATCGCGCACAAAAGGCCGCTTGAGCCTGTCGTGCATGACGTGAACTTCAATCGTGTTGTTTTCCTTGTGGAGCAGCCAGGTCCCGGGAAAGTTGCTTTCACGCTCCGGCTGATCATTGCTGGCAATAATTATGAGTTGTGCCATTGTCGTGTCTCCCTTCGGTTGCACTCCACTGTGTAATGAGCTCAGCTGCGGGTGCGTTGCGGATCGGTTCGCCGCCAACGCCGTGCTTCCGCAGAATGCCGTAGGTCATGTTTTCCAGCTCTGCCATCACTCCGAGCCGAGGGCGCTGGCGCCGTTCGACGAAGATCGTTTGGTTGTTCATGCTTCACCTCTTCGCCGCTATGCGCTGCAGAACCCACCTCGGCTAAAAGCAACCACAATGCCAAGCCAGAACGCCGTTGATGACGCGGCGCTACGCAGAGCGATGAGTTCTCTGCGTAGCTCGCCCAAACGAATCGAGGCCACTCTTTTCGGTAAGATGGAGCGGTTGCGTGCGACCAGTTGCTGAGTACGTGGGGGAGACGGCTGCGCCCTGCCTTAGAGCGCGGTATCTTAGGGGCTAGCTGACTGCTATCCATCCGGATACCCGTTCCTGTGCCAGGGGTGATGAGGTAATTGTCGATAGGGCACTAAGATTTATTACTGGCTATGACATGAACGCAAGGAACAGAGGTTCCATCGTTCCAATTCAGGTGAGGACAATGAGGCAGTTACGACCAGCAGTCTTTTTGCTCCTGGCCAGTTCGCTGTGGGTTTCTTACGAAAACACCAAAGCTCAGAACGTATCTTCGTCGCCGAGGACGAAGCAACAGGTGCTGTATCTTAATCGCTCGAACTCCGGGCAGCATGTAGTCGTGTCAGTTGGGCAAGCGATAGAGGTGAGGCTCCAAACCATCGGACCGGGGCAATATGATGCCCCTCGGATTTCTGGCACGGCGATCCGATTCGAGGGCTCTGCGTTTGCGGAGGCAGCGGATCAAACTCCGGGCGGGCCCAGACAGGACTACCATTTCCAGGCGGCTAGCGAAGGAGAGGCAGGGATCACAATCCCTCATAGTGCTTCGAGTGCCACTTTTACGGTGACCATCCTTGTTCACAAGCGAGAAAAACCGTGAAAGCGATGATTCGGCCACGGGCTTAACTATCTGGTGAACTCCGTATCGCAGCCTTAGATTGGCTCGTCACGCGTAAGCACGCAGGTGTTCACAGAGTCTGCGGAGCGCCGCCCAATAATTCACGGAAAATCAACTACAAGATCATTCGTTTGCTGCGCGAGGCTAAGGGAGTTGTGATAATGGCGACGATTACCTTGCTCTGTTTCTGGTGGTGGGCCGAACAACACCTGCGCTCATTCGAGGAATCAGTTAGGAAACGATTACTAGTGACACATCGATAAAAACCGTTTCATATTAAGTTGCTGCCGCAGTTTGCTGGCAGACAAAACAAAAGGCTCGTCCAAGTTCGAACGAGCCTTCGATGGTATTGCGTTGGATTAGCAGTTGGCCAACCGAAATCGCATTCCACACAATCGCAACCTTGCACTTTAGTAGTACAGGACCGCGTAGTCGTAGGTGTTAGTTACGTACGTCGAGAAGTAGCAGGACAGGCCTCCAGTCTGATAAACGGCTCCCCAAAACGCCGGAGAGACGTAGTCGTAGTAGGGATATCCGTGGTCGACGTAGTTGTCAAAGAAGTAGGCATAGCCGCTCGAAGGCAACTGCGAGCACGAGTTGGCGCCGTAGACTTCGAGCACACCTTCGTAGGCCCAGGTCCAGTGCAGCCCGGAGGTCCAGGCGGTGATCCATGAATTCGCGCCGGTGTTGTAGTCATAGGCTTTAGATTCCCAGTACAGAGTGCTGCCCGAAGCGCCCGTCTGCCAGGTACCGCCCCACAGCTTGTCTCCTGCGTTCACCACCTCAAGCGGGCTATGGAAAGCATACCCACCGGAGCTGACGAGCCAACTGGCGATTCCCCAGTAATAGCCGCCACCCGCAGGACTATATCCATACTGCAGCACCGGTTGCAGGATCCAATTCTGGCTCGCTGGCTCGATGCCATTGAAGATGTAAATCAGCGCGCCATTGACGGAAGGATGGTTGGGCACATACCACTCGCCGCTCATATTGTCGATATTATCGGTCGAGCTCAGCCACGACAGATTCTCTTGCGAGGCTTCGACCCAGCCATTGACTCCGGGATTCTGCCTCGAGGTTGCGTTAGTGCTCTCCGCTTGGTGACGCGTGGAGATCGGAACTTCGGGGCAGGCATCATAGTGGGCGATGAGTGTGCCGTTGAGCGTGACATCACCGGTGACCTTCCCGTCCTCGGAGATCGTGACGTTTGCGCCTTTCGGAATTTCGTGTACGCAATCCGGGCGGATCAGTTGTCCGGGAATCTGCACCCAGTCCGGGTGCTGCTTGGCAACGGCGCTGGTGTTGGAATTGGCCTGTGCGTTCAACATTGCGCCGGCGAACAGCAAGATCGAGGCGCCGCACAGGAGGCGGTTATGGACGATTCGAGACACATTACGGAAATGCTGCATAAACTTGACTCCTTTTGACGTTTCAACGTCTGGAACAGAATTTGAATTTCGTGCCAACTACCGGCTGCCTTCATTCGTGGCATCTTCCGGAGGTGGCTCCGCCGTGTGACAATGCAGATCGTGGGCCAAAACCACAAACATGCAATTTGATCGTTTTGCTTGAATCGTCTTATTGATTACTTGATGGGACGGTTAGCCTTTGCTCGGAGAAGATCCGAGACCGCTGGGAAGCTGCGAGCAACTCGTCCGCGACGCTATCTCGTTAGATAGGCTCGTATCCGACCAGATACAGATTGCCCTGGTTTACGTCTTGGGGAAAGTCAAACCGGGCGTAGTTTTGAAGGATGTGACGGATGAAGACCTCAGCTGTTTTCAACTAAGGCAAGACGGCATTGAGAATCGTGCGATATCCGACTGTGAAAAGGGGAGTGTGGAACGTTGCCGCAGTGTTGAAAGGCGAGAAGGAAACCTCATTCTTGCCTGGAGGGAGCGGGAGCGGGACGGGCAGGAACCCGTTCTCCGCAGCTGCATACGGGGCAGGCCGTCAGGTCGGCAGAGTAATAGGTCCTGCATTTGGCACAGGGCAAACCGTACAGAACCTTCCGCTGTGGACAGTATTCGCAGATTGCATCGTCAATATTAATATGCGTCTCCTCGCCACTTAACAGAACGTTCGCCGAGAAAAGAGTCATCGCGGCCTCCAAGAGCAGAACGATTCATCAATACTTATTCAGCACTGAGGTGTGTTGTCGTCGTCGGGTTCTGTCCATCAGCAATTTTTCCCAGTGCATTCTGAAGTGGTACCTGGTGGAAAGCTGCGACCGCTTTGTCGTCATCTGCATAGAGTTCGATTATGGTGTGTAGATTTGTGCGTCGAAGCACGTTGGTGACATGCTGGTTGGGCGCAACCAGCTTAAGATCGCCACCGCGATTTCGTGCCGACACGAGAAGTCCTATCAGAACGCCGATTCCACCACTGTCGATGTAATCCACCTCGCGCAAACTCACCACAATGTTCGGGGAACCCAATAACATACTGCTCACTCTGTCTCGCAAAACTGCGCACTCGTCACCGAATACGAGTCGACCTTTACAAAGGAAGATGAAGGCGTTTCCACATACTTGGGTCTGTACACCCAGGCTCCTTCCGGTGGCTCGGAAGGATAGGTTCTGATGATCCGTCATTAAGGTGGACTTGCCCATAGTTGGGTTAGCAGCCATGATGTTGTCTCCTTCATTTGTTATTCGCGTTGAAGGTTGCCTTCTCGCCTCCCTTCGTCGCCGGAAAAGCGATCGAAGTACGTCATTCACAAACTTCCGCCACTCTTGGGCGCATTTCGGCCAGCTGGGTAAACGAAGAGAGCAACAGCTTTATGCGACTCGATTGTCCAGAACATAAGGTTTGTGGTCGGAGTCGTGCGCCACATGCACCTCGACTACGCCCCGACCTCGCCGGTAGAGCAGCCAAGTATTAGGATATTGTTCTTCGCGGCTCGGCTGATCGTTGCTGACGACTATCGTTAGATTGGTTGCCATCGTCGTGCCTCCCTTTCTGGGCCTGTCCTGGCCCTTTGTTTTTCCGCCTAGCAATTAGCAAGAACCGTGCCAAGGAAAGGCAGCGGAGGATTCGCATTTGCGGCAATCGTGGCATGACACCAGCTAGAGGTGGCTAGGCGAATGGATCACATGTGAACTAGCGTGTTTTCAAGGTGCCGGCCCTCTCTCAAACACCCTTCTACAGCCTTGATGGGTGGGTGGAAGGCTCGCTGCGCCTCGACACACGCCCTGATCCTTTATCCGGATGACTAATCCGGTCTATCCGAATGAATAACCCGATCGAAGAGACTACGGATTGTGCGTGTGGCGACTGCCCCGCTGTCAATCAGCGACACCTTCCACCTTTGGCAGCGGCCGCTAGGCCGTTTTTTGCAAACCCTGTTATTTGCAGTGACTTAAGGGCTCAGACCATTCGCAGCGAACGGTGTGGCATTTGACGTGCTTTACCCGTGGTTCGAGAGGTGACCAACATGACATCGCAATTGAGCAAGATTACAGATCAAAAAGTAGAAGCTGAACTGGATAGCCTCACCTACTGCGCTTATCTGTTAACGCTGAATCCGGGGCTGGCGATGTCAGTTGTGAGAGCGGCCATCGATGCCCGCCTCGAGGAGGCCAGCACACAACCCGATCTGCTGCGACGCACCGTAGAACTCTCATTGCGACAACTCAAGAGGGAGTCTCCCGTGGGATGGGATGGCCAAAGTTCCGCCTATGAAGTAGCTCTGTACGGGCACCTCGAGGTGAGCGATTCAAAACCGTTCCGGGAGTGGAAAAAGGATATGAGCGGCAACCCGATTTTTTTACTTGATGCGACTTCCCGTATTGCCTTCGTCCTGCATAACATGCTCGGTTTCAAGGTCAAAGAAGCCGCGGGAATGCTGCAGATCAGCGAAAATGAATATCGACTGCAATTGCGGAAGGCTTACATGCGATTGCTGTCATTGCAGGCTAGCCCGGACCTTGCAGGTGAGGTCCTTGGCCAGACCGCTCTGGCCTAACATGGCACCAGGTAGGTTGTTAGGCGAAGCGAGGCAGGTGTGAACTAGCGTGTTTTCAAGGTGTCGGTGCCCTCTGTCAAACATCGTTCTACCCAGCGTTGATAGGTATGCGGAGCGCTTGCTCAGTCCTCCACACACGCTCCGCTTCCTTAGGCGAATGGATAATCCCATCTATCCTAATGAATAATCCGATCGGGATCAGATAATGCCGATGGCATGGCCGCTATGAACTTGCCGCCTGCGCCCAAGCCGCGTGACCAAGAACGCACGCAAGCAGAGGAAAGGCGCGCCCCGCACGCCTTTTCCGTTCAAAGGTGAACGCAGCAAGCCAAAAGGCAGACTTACAATTTGTCTCGATTGGCGTCGACACCCCCATCTCTCCCAAGATTCGCGATTTGATCCCACGAGTTCGCGCGGGGACTCACTTTCTCGCGAGTTCTATCACGGGAATTTCGGGAGGACAGTTGTATCGGACCGGGACAAGCGAGCAACCCACCCCTGCGCTTGTATGTCCCAGCATACGATCGTGTCGCCACTCGCCTTGGGCATAAGCTCTAGGACAATCGGCATTCTGAAAAACCTCGCCGATAACAGGCAATCGGATCTGTCCGGCGTGAGTGTGACCGCACATATAAAGTTGGATCTCGCTTCTCGCAGCTTCCTCGAAAATCTCTGGCGTATGGGCGAGCAGAACCTTAAACCCATCCTCCGGCACACCTTCTAACGCCCCCTCCAAGTCGTCACAGCCATAGCCATGCGGGTCGTCGACACCGATCACATAAATCGACTCGTCTCCCCGGGAGATTTCGGCTGCTTCGTTGATCAGCATGCGTACACCGAGGTTCTCAAGTTCTATCGCAATTTGGGATTCGTCGTGATTGCCAAGGATGCCCAGAACACTTTGCTCAGTACGGATGGCGGAAAGAATCGTCCGCAGGCCCGGATAGACTCCGTCGCTCTGGCCTTGAGCTTTGAACCGGTAGTCTCCTGTCATGACGCACAGATCGACGTCCAGGGGCGCAACGAGGTCCGCTACGACCTCAGCCAGGCCATCTAATCCGTCGATGTGCAGGTCTGCAAGGTGCAGGATTCGGAAGCCGTCAAAGCTTGGCGGCAAGTCCTCAAATTCAAGTCGCACGTCGCGCACGATTGGGCGGAGAGCGTTGCGGACACCTCGCGAGTAGAGCCTCGTGGCCTTCAGGAAAGTTTTCAGGACTGGCCCGGCAATGTGATGAGCATGCTTCCGTTTGTGTCTGTGGATTGCAGCTTCAATTGTTCTGCGCCTGGATAGACGACCTTCCAGGTCGCGTGTTACTTCGTACTCCACACTCAGCATGGTCATAACTCCTTAACAATTTTTCCCATAGTCGGGTTAACATGGCTCGTCGACATCATCCAGCTCACAAGGTTTCTTGACTGCAGGCTGCGTGCCACAACGGCATGCCGCCTCGAAAGCGTTTTCCCAACAGCTCGTAACTCGCTTACTATCCGAGTGCTAAACCCAACCATCTGCCGCAGGGGGAGAATTCGCGGGATGCCTTGCGGGGAACATTGCTCTAACCAAACGGTTAAGTCCCACAATCCTTCTGCTTAGTTCCTCAGGCTTTTGGGGCAAAAACCAAACTGGTTGCTTCCAGACAGCGACTTCTTTGTGTGCGGAGATTGACCTTTGGACTTTGGGTGAATCGTCGGAAGAAGATACGGCTCTACGATGTATACGTGAAATGTTGCGCTCACACGAATCTTGCTTGAGAATCTGACCGTGCCATAACGCCGGTACGTTACTGATGGAGCCTGAGCCAGAGCGAGAATGCTGGCATGAGGCTGGTCACGCAGTCGTCGCTCATCATTCGGGGATACGAGTCAACGGAATAGGTTTTACTTGGGCCAAAGGCCCCGAGAAAGAACCGTATCCCTCCGCTTTTGTTCACCTGACTGGCTCGGACGAGGAAGCCGAGGCAACGATGCTGATGGCTGGTTCTGCTGCCGAGATTTTGAAATGTGGAGATTTTGACCGCAACGGGCGGCGGAATGATGTTAAGAAATTCGACGCACTACGTTGTGGTCACCCGCCCGACCATCACATCGGGCAAGCGATTGCGATTTTGAAGCAACGTGACGTGGCGTTGAGACGTGTGTACGAGGAACTGATGACGGCGATGGAAGGCAGTCCGAAGCCGACATTTCGCAATAAACAAGACGGTTTGTGGAAGCAAGTGCGCCTGAATCGGGACGCATTTGAAACCTTGATGGCTGAGGAGTAGGCCCGAAAGAAACGACGCATCTTTCGTCGTCGCAGCGATGGCCGTGATTCGTGTACTAAATAAACGACAACGAGGAAGGACGTGCGGACAAGATTGGTTCAGTTCGAACAAAGAGTCGCAGAGTTGGAGAAAATGGCTGAGGAAGTTCTGGCGTTGGCAGTCAGGTTTTCAAAGCATGAGGAAGTTCAACCTCAATTGTCCATCAAGACTCAAACGTGGTTCCACGCGGCACGTGGTTTCATGGAGAAGGTGTATCCCGAGAAAGTCGAGTGGCTTGAACATTTGTGTCGAAGCGGAGCGCGGGATGAGCGGATTTATCGATATGGTCAACCCATGGCCACTCACCGACTTGAACCAGAATTACGTTTATTTTCGCCAATCTTTCGCGACCGCACGAGGGCTGGCATAAGGCAGCGTCGAAAAGGCAAACTCGCTGGAATATAACACCGTGATTACGCTCAGTTCGGCGCTAGTGGCGGATGAGTACGACACGGCACAACAACTCTTCGACGGTGCAAACGGCGACGAATCTTTACTTCGTGCTGCGGGTAATATCGGACGGGTCGCGCTTGAGCGCCACTAGTTTAAAGCAGGTCGTCGAACGTTATTTGACCACGAAGGCTGGGGATACGCAGGATACGATAGCGGCGACGGGAGAGATTCCCTGGTCGCCCGAGGTCAATGACGCCGTCCATTCTGGCGAAGACGCGGATAACTTTGTCTTCCGAACATTTGAGAACTTGCGCGACATCTTTGGCTGTGAGCAACTCGCTCATTGTTGGCCTCCTGTCTTCGCGGAACGTCCGGTCTGCTTCGCAGCAACTGTGTCTCCCCAACTGCGGAACGGAACGGACGCCAATTGCTTCTCCATGCGCTCAGAAATGAGGTCGGCGTAATACCGCTCGACAATCCTGACAGTATCGCCCAAATAAGCCGCAACTTGTTCGACGCTTCTGCCCTCGCTCAACCAGAAATCGACCGCCGTATCGCGAAACCGATGGCTCAAATTCCCTTTAATCCAGACGCCTGCGTCCTGCATCAACTGACGGAGGTCGGTCTGCCACAATCCAGTCGCGGATTCAGGCAGGCTCGTGCCGTTCCAGAAGACATACTTCGGGTTGCCGTTCGTCACTGTCAACAACTCGTCATAGAGTCCGGGGCGTAGTGGTTGGCGAACGGGTCGTCCGGTTTTCTGGCGCTCGATGCGAAGCCATCCGTTTTTGATATCTCCACGTTCGAGTTGCACCGTGTCACGGAGAGCAAGACCCGTCTCGACTTGGCAGTGAATCAATGCGACGACCCGGGCTTGCTTCGTCAGGTCATCCGGGAAGGTCTTCGGAACTTGGGAGATGAGTGTCGTCAATTCTTTGTCGCTGAACGGCTGCGGCCTCAAGCGGACGGTATCTTCCTTCGTCAACTTGATTGGCTTGAGGACACGGAGGATGTCTTCGAGTTGCTTGCCTTCACACGCAGTGCGGAGGAAGCCACGAAGATTCTGTTGTGCCTTCTGGCAGGTCACGCCCGACTTCCACTTCCAACTGGCACGGAACTGGATGACATCATCAGTCGTGATTTCATGGGGGAAAAACTTTGAGCGGTCACTCATGTACTGGTCGAACAGCCCGAGTTGGTATTTCAACTTTCGGCGGGTCGAATTGCTCAGACCCTCGCTCTGTTTCGCGAGAATATGCGTGTCAATCTTGTCGGCGATAGTCGCTTTCTTCGGTTGGTCTGGTCTGGGCAGGGAGACTACAGTCTCGCCGGAATTGAGGCGACGTTCGAGTTCCCGTGCCTTCTCCTCAGCGGTGCCGAACGACCTCGTATGGGCTGGTACTCGGAATTGTTTGCCGTGACGGGAATATCGAAGCCACTTCGCACAGCGACATTTTGCGTGTCCTTCTTCGCCGTGGTGGTCGCACGTCGTCTTGTGCCGGACGAAAACTCTGACCGTGACTTGGTGTGCTGGTTCGCTCACATGCCCTCCTGCCTACCGGGGGAAGACACGGAGCGTGCTGGGAGGCATCTCCGAATCTAGAAGCCATTCTAACACAGAACCTAGCACAGTTGCAATGTAAGTCGTTGATAAGTAATGGCGGAAGCGAGTGGGAGTCGAACCCACCGGTGACAGGAAACCTGCCGCCCGCCGGTTTTGAAGACCGGGACGATCACCGGACCGCATGCGCTTCCGAATTATTTATCAACTACTTACAGACAACACTTTCGTACCGTTGCATAATCGTTGCACGAATGCGATCCTGAAGCCTGCAAACTCCCCTCGGAGGGACAATGGGCAGGCATCAAACGGGATACATTTTCGAGTCGAAGTCAGGCGCATTCCACGTCCGATATTACACGACAGAGATTGTCGATGGTCAGCCGCAACGAGTTCAGAAGTCTCACCTTCTCTGCCGGAAAGACAACAAGTATTTCTCACGCACCTGCAAGGCAGTGAAGTTGAAGCGTGACGACTTCATGCGGACGATCAACATCTCACAGGTCTCTGAAGCAGACATGAAGGTCACTGACTTCTGGGAGCAGCGATACCTTCCCTTCGTCACCGAGAACATGAAGCCGTCCACGGTCAGCGGCTACAAGCAAATCTGGAATCAGCATCTCAAGGAACACTTCGCCGGGATGACGTTGCAGGGATACCGGACGCACGTCGGCTCTGCGTTGCTCCTCAGTCTGACCAAGACGCAGGGACGGCGGACGCTCAATCACATCCGCAGCCTCGCCTCAGGGGTTTTCACGCACGCAGTCAATGAGGGGCGGCTTGAGATTAACCCGTGGCACGACGTTCGCATTCTCGGCAAGGTCCGTGCTCCCAAGCCGACCTCGCATTACACGCTCGAAGAGGCAGAGAACATCATCACCGCTCTCGTCGATTACGTCGAATGCCAGTTGATGATTGCGCTCAGTTTCTTCGCAGGTCTTCGCCCAAGTGAGATTGCGGGTTTGCGTTGGGAAGACTTCGACGGCGAGTCCGTTCATATTCGGCGGGCGTGCGTTCGCAGCAAGGTCGTGACCTGTAAGACGCCTGAATCGGTCGCAACACTCCCGCTGCTCCCACAGGTTCTCGTCCCGCTGGCTCTGTGGCGACAGAAGAAAGGCAAGCCGACCGAGGGCTGGGTCTTCGCCAACGAGCGAGGCAATCCGCAAGAATTGAAGGACATTGTCCGCCGAACCATTCGCCCGACACTCGACAAGAAAGAGATTGTTTGGAAAGGACTGTACGCTGGGCGCCGGGGAGCAGCGACGGCAATCATCGGGTTGACGGGCGGAAACTACGCAGCCGCTCAAGAACTCCTTCGCCATAAGCACATGAGCACGACCCTCCAGTTCTACAAGAAGCAGACGCAGAACGCACTCGGTGACGGGTTGAAGGCGTTGGGGCTCGCTGCGACGGCCACGACGCAGAAGTAGGAGGAAGCATGCATCAACTGTGCAAACCGGAGCGTGATGCGAGAGGGCTGTTGTCGACAATGTACTTCTAGGGGAAACTCTCCGAACCCTGGATGCTTAGGCCTGTTGTAGCAATTCAATGAGCCTCGACATGGACTTCTTTAGTTTCTTTTGATAGCTGACCTTGGCACCTTTCTTCAACTGCAGTCGGATGAAATCGTAATTGGGGCCTTTGAATAGATCGTCATAACGGGAATACGTTCCTTTGGACTTGGGCAGCTTCTTCCCGAGCAGCGGTTTTGATACAGCGTGCAGAAGCCGAAACGCCGAATCAGCCATTTCAAAGACAATCTCCTCGAAGCGGTCTATCTCCGACTGATTCTTACTGAACCGCCACCGTTCACAGAATTCAACGAACCTGTTCTCAAGGTTATCGCCGAACGAGAAGTCACTCTTTAGGTATTCGGCAATGAGGGAGGATACCACCCATTCGGAGCCCCGTTTGAAGTCCTTCTGTCGTTCGATGCGAGGGTCTCTGATTCCTTTCCATCTTGCGTTGGCGACATATGACCATTCGACCATCGTCACGAGCCAGTATGCGTACTTGCAGCGTGCATGCGAGGGGTCTTCAATTGCCGGGAAAATCTTCGAGAATAGACGTCCGAAGATGTCATTCGTGCCCTGCTGGCTCGTGAATGGATCGACCCTCAGAACAGCAGCGATGCATCGGGCAAGCCGCTGCTGCCCGAGAAACCTACGCAAAATCAGCGGGAGCACTTCGGGAATTGGATTGGCAAATGATGACTTCGAACTGCTGGGCGCGATGCGGTTCAGGCGATGTGCGGCGCTTGATCGCGATGCGGTAGTTACAAAGAAGGCTCATCGGCTGCCGTTCTCGTCAATGAGCCTTCCCTCTTTCGCTCTCTTCCAACTTTCGGGGGAGAACGGAAACGAGGCTACCAACCTGCGGAATATCTCGTCTGCCCGCTAGCGCACATAACCAAAATGGGCATCTCGGGGTACGGAGACGCTTTCGGCTTTGCTACGAAAGCCTGAGGAAACGGATTTCTCGATTCAACCCAGTTTTACTCGGCTACTTCGGCTGCGGCACGATCCTGAGATACGGCTTCGGTGTCTTCCAGCCTCCTGGATATTTCTGCTGCGCTTCCTCGTTCGATACCGAGGGCAGAATGATTACCTCGTCCCCCTGCTTCCAGTTCACTGGCGTGGCCACTTTGTGTTTTGCAGTAAGTTGCATCGAATCGACGACGCGAAGTATTTCGTCGAAGTTGCGGCCAGTGCTCATCGGATAACTAAGCTGCAGTTTGATTTTCTTGTCAGGGCCGACAACGAACACCGTGCGGACCGTGGCATTGTCCGCGGCCGTGCGTCCCTCGGACGTGGTGCCGCTCTCGGCCGGAAGCATTCCGTATAACTTTGCGATTTTGAGCTCCGGGTCGCCGATCATCGGGTAGTTCACTTTGTGCCCTTGAGTCTCCTCGATATCCGCGGCCCACTTGCCATGGCTGCTTACCGGATCGACACTGAGCCCGATAATCTTTGTGTTTCGTTTGGCAAATTCAGGCTGCAGACCTGCCATATAGCCGAGTTCAGTGGTGCAAACGGGGGTGAAGTCTTTGGGATGGGAAAACAAAACCGCCCATCCGTCGCCGATCCATTCGTGAAAGTTAATGGTTCCCTGCGTGGTTTCGGCGGTGAAGTTGGGGGCAGTGTCGTTAATGCGTGGGATCCTGTTTGTCGTTTCGGTAGCAGTCTCGATACTCATGTTTGTCTCCCTGGTGAATTCAATTTGTTCGAAGCTTTGAAAGTGCCATCCGCTCTACTCAACTCGGGGGAACCCGGGATGAAAACGAAAAACCCACCCGATTCGTAGCGGGTGGGTTGAAGAATTTCTATTCGATCTCTTCCCTACCCACACCGCGGCGGACACATGCAACAACAACACGTAACGCCGGTATGGAAGGGACCCAACACCTAGTTAGAATAAAAGTCCGCTTTCTCTCTGTCAACCGCGGTGTTTGTGGCGCAGCCCGGCGGTGAGTTTTCTGAATCATAAGAAAACCTCCTGCATCTGTTTCCTTGCGGGCGCCGCTCGCGCCATTAACTTTTAGCTATGGGGAAAAGTCTATGGGTCAACCATCACGTCGTCTGGCAATGACGCAGTGGGATGTTTTTTCTTCAAAGCCCCTGGAGGGAAATTCTCTCGCTGTATTTCATGACGGCCGCGGGTTGAGTGACGCCGAGATGCAGGCGATCGCTAAAGAGATGAACCTTTCGGAAACCACGTTCATTTTGCCTCGCGACGGCGGCACAGAAAAGGAGCGCGGCATCAGGGTGCGCATCTTCACTGTGCAGGAAGAGTTGCCGTTCGCCGGTCATCCCACGCTGGGAACCGCGTTTGCATTGCGGGGGCAAAGCGGCGCGAAGCAAGTCGTCCTCGAACTGAATGTCGGCAAGGTGAAAGTAGATTTCGAGGACGGTGCCGGGCAACCAGCGTTCGGCGAGATGACCCAACTGGATCCTACTTTCGGAATGCGGCATGAGCGAGGAGCCATCGCGCGCGCGACTGGATTGCGCGAGCAAGACTTCGACGATTCCCTTCCTATCCAAACTGTTTCCACGGGGCTCCCATACACAGTGACACCGCTGAAGTCGCTGTCTGTCATGCGGAATCTGCAGATCGATCTCACCCGCGCTGCCGAATATCTTGCAAAGACTGAAGGCAAGTTTTTTTATTTCGTGAGCCGGGAGACGATGGCTCGCGAAGCCCGTTTGCATGCGCGCATGCTGTTCTACAACGGCGAGGACCCGGCAACGGGCTCGGCCGCAGGTTGTGCGGCGGCCTGGATGGTAGCGCATGGCGTGGCCAAGCCAGAGGAACGCGTCCTTATTGAACAGGGTGTAGAGATGAAGCGGCCCAGCCGGATTTTTGTGCGCGCATCATACCGTGAAAACCACCGTGAAAACCACCGCGAAAACGACCGCGAAACCCGCAGTGAGAGCCGCTCCGATAACCGGGTAGTTAACGTACGCGTCGGCGGGCATTCGGTTGAAATCATGCGCGGCGAAGTTTTTCTCTGAGTCAACCGCGCGCTGCCATCGAAACATCGCATCTTGCACAGGATTAAGAAATGTCAATAGCCAGAAATTGCCATTTACATGCACTCTTCGTGTCGATAGCATCCAAACTCGCTCATCAATTCTTCGCGAACAGAGAAAACTTCCGCTGACCTCCGGTTACAAGACTGGAGAAGCGGATGTGGACGGTGATGAAACCCAAACGCACGATTCTTTGTGTTGACGACAACGAACAGTCTCTTTCGTATCGGAAAATTATGCTGGAAACGCGCGGTTACCGTGTGGCCAGCTTTTGCCGGGGGGAAGAAGCGCTCGAACGCTTCAAACAAGGTGGAATCGATCTGGTCGTCACCGACATGGCCATGCCGGGACTCGATGGTCCGCAGTTGATCGCCGCAATCAAAAATTTATCGCCTCACGTTCCAGCCATCCTTATTTCGAGCAAGGCGCGTGTCTACGAGCACGAATCGCAGGCCGATGTATTTCTGGCGCGCGGAATGTACGCTCCAGCGGATTTGCTGGAACGCATACGCCTGCTTCTAGTACGCAAGCGTGGTCCGAAGCGAATGCAGGATCGGCCCGCGCAATTTTCGCATCGCACTGGTGCGGCCTGATCCTTGGCTTGTCAGCCTCAAAATCGTTTCACAACCGAGAACGCAGAGTTCACGGAGAAGATTCGTGGGAATTCCCTGTTCTTTCCCTTCGTACCTCAGCGTACTCGGCGCGCTCAGCGGTTGACTGCCCTTTCCATCGTGTAAGATCGAGGCTGGCATGGGCGCATTCATCGAGGCCATTGATTTACACAAGACTTATCGCGTGGGAAAGATTGACGTGCCCGCGCTGCGCGGCATCTCCTTCAGCGTGGAAAAGGGAGAGTTCGTTACTGTGGTTGGCCCCTCGGGCAGCGGCAAATCGACGCTGTTCTATCTGCTGGGCGGACTCACCCGTGCCGATTCCGGCAAAGTCATTCTGGACGGCGACGACTTCGCCACGCTCTCCGATGCGGAGCGCACGCGAATGCGGAAGCGCAAAATTGGCTTCGTTTTTCAGAAATTCAATTTGCTGCCCACGCTCGACGCGCGTTCCAACATTGCTATCGCGCAAGAAATTTCCGGGAACGGAGATCGCGATCCGGCATTTTTCCTTCGCATTTGCGATCTTCTAGGACTTACGAAACGGCTGAACCATCGCCCGTCCGAACTTTCTGGAGGCGAGCAGCAGCGGGTGGCGTTGGCTCGCGCTCTGGTGAACAAGCCGGCTGTGGTCTTAGCGGACGAGCCCACAGGGAACCTCGACACGGAGAATTCCAACATCGTTTTGCGCATGCTGCGGCAGTCCAATCAGGAGCTAGGCCAGACTGTGCTGATGATCACGCATAATCCTGAGGCCGCTAAATACGGAGATCGCATCATCCACATGCGCGACGGCCATATCGTGGCGCCTGAGGAAGATCCGCAGTGGTCACCGCATTAGGCATCGGCAGAGCGGCAGCTTCGGGCGAGGGCGATAAGCGCGCCGTTGCCGCAGCGGAAGGCGTCATTTATAATCGGATTCGTCGAGCGGGAGTAGCTCAGTGGTAGAGCGCGACCTTGCCAAGGTCGATGTCGCGGGTTCGACCCCCGTCTCCCGCTCCAGTGTTTGTCTTTTCAGAGTAGTGTCTCCCCCAGATCGATGGACTTTTTCCGTACGGAACGCTAACGTATTGAGCAGGGGCGCGGTACCCAAGTGGTAAGGGAGAGGTCTGCAAAACCTTTATGCGTCGGTTCGATTCCGACCCGCGCCTCCAAATCTCAAGCTCCAAGAAGCCCCGTAAACACTGCGTTTTCCCCATACGTTACCAAAGATGTCTCCCAATTGTGCTAATTCTGTGCTTTGATCCAGTTCCCAATCCGTGCGCCTAGACGCTTTGCGCCTTTGACCCGACGAATCCCGGCGGCCAGATCAGGGCACAGAAGGCCAGTGTCGGAGGCTTCATAGGCGAGGCGCCTGACGGCGGCCAATCGCACATTGATCGTAGACAGCGCTAGGTTCTTCTGTTCGAGAAAGAACCGGTACCGGAGGACGACCGTCCTGTTAAATGCAAGACGTGGTTCGGAACAGTACCACCCGATAAATTCGTCGATGGCGTGACCATATGATTCTTGCGAACTGGCCGCGCCGAGCGAGTGAAGAACCGCTTCTTCGACTGCTCCAGATCGGCTAATCGAAGCATACTTCTTGCCTTGGAGCGTTTCGCTGTCTTCCGATGCGCCATAGTGGCGGCCTCCTAGCCGCGACGCTCGGTATGGTCTTTCAGTTGGAGTGATGGCCTCGGAGAGCAACACCTATAAGACGATCGCATCCTGCCTGCCGACGCAACAGGAATGGCAAGTGGCGAGCTTCTGCATTGGGTCCAACCGCGAATCCTGCGGCTGGACCCATTCGGATTTGAAAATGTTAGCGCCGGAGAAGATCAAGGGACTCCTTTCCTTCGCCTCTTCTTGTCCTGAGGCGTGTACTGATTCTCGGCGAAAGGCTGGGCTTCTTTCCCGCCAGTAGTTCTTGTTTCGGACCGCCCTGGACGGGGCGCTTGAAGTCCACAATCTCTGTGTTCCAGAGTCAGGTGGGCGCAAGATGGCCACATCAGCCGGTTCTGCCGCCCATTCATGTCGCTCTGGGACAAGTTTTCAGCCTCCCGGTGAGTTACCTTTTCGGCTTAGAGTTTGTAGACCGGTGAATCGCGTCCAACGTTTCTTGCGAAGAACCGGAGTCATTGAGTCTCGGTTCGCAGCAATCGCGAGTTGCTGCAGAGCCGTTGCCACAACTCACAGACGTTGCAGAGGAGGTTTCAGATGAAACACCGTAGCCGGTTGATCGTTTCGCTGATCGCGTTCTGGGTATCACTGGCCTGCTTCGTCTTTTCCCAGACCTCTTCTACGTCACTGCGAGGCACGGTCACCGACCCCAGCGGCAGTGTCGTGCAGGGAGCGACGGTCATTCTCGAAAACAAAGAATCGAATCTCAGCCGGACGGTAACTACGGGAGTTCAGGGCGACTATCAGTTTCCATTTCTCCCTCCCGGGACATACTCTCTTCTGGTTACGGCCAGCGGTTTCGAACGTTACCAGCAAAGCGGGCTGGAACTTCTGGTCAACACTCCAGTCACGGCGAACGTGCGGCTGAAGTTGGGCAAAGCGAGTGAAGTCGTAAACGTGACCACTGAAGCCCCCATCCTTAACACTGTGGACGCCTCGTTGGGCAATTCCTTCGACCAAAACCAGGTCACACAGATACCGCTTGAGGGCCGTAACGTGCCGGATCTGTTGAGCGTGCAAGCAGGAGTGGCCTATACGGGGAATCGTCCAGACATCGATAAGGATCAGGACACGCGCAACGGCGCGGTCAATGGCGCACGCAGCGATCAGAGCAATATCACGCTCGATGGCGTCGATGTAAATGACCAGTCCAACGGTTACGCGTTCACTTCTGTTTTACCTGTGACGCTGGATTCGGTTCAGGAATTTCGTGTTACCACAAGCAACTACAACGCCGACGAGGGCGAAGGCTCAGGCGCTCAAGTCTCGCTGGTCACCAAGAGCGGTACCAACAACTGGCACGGATCTCTCTACGAATATCATCGCAACACCATCACCAGCGCCAACGATTATTTTGTGAAGCAGGCGGAACTGGCAACGGGAGAGCCCAATACGCCAGACAAATTGCTGCGCAATATTTTTGGCGTGTCGGTGGGCGGCCCCATCAAGAAGGACCGGCTATTTTTCTTCGTCAATTATGAGGGCACGCGCGAGCGGGAGCAGCAGAGCACGGTGCGTACGATTCCAACGCCCAGTCTATGCCAAGGCACGATCCAATATGCGGACGCGAGTGGTGGAATCACGACCATCACTCCTGCCCTACTGCAGGCTTTCGACCCACTGGGCATTGGAATTAATCCAGCGATAGAAAATGCGAATCACACCGGTTACTTCGATACGACGTTCTGCACCGGACAATTCGCGACCAACGATCCATCGGTCGGCGACGGCTTGAACTATTCCGGATTTCGGTTCCGCGCACCTGTGAGTCTGGATAACAACGCCTTCATCGCCCGCCTCGACTACCACCTCACCGCAAATGGCAAACACACGCTGTTTTGGCGGGGCGCGCTGCAAAACATATTCAACCCACAAGCGCCGTTCTTGCCGGGAGCGCCGCCCGAGCAGACTCTCACTGACCACAGCAAAGGTTTTGTTGTGGGTTACACTGCCGTGCTTTCACCAATCGCGGTCAATAATTTCCATTGGGGATTCACCCGCCAAAGCACCGGGATTCTTGGGAACAGCAACCAGCAATGGAATGAATTCTATGGACTCGATCAGGGGATTTTCTACACTCACAACGCGCAAACACCTGTACACAATTTTCTCGATGATTTCTCACTCACCAAAGGTAAGCACACGCTGCAGTTCGGCACCAACGTCGGATTCGCACGCGACCCGCGCTTGAGCTACGAACACTCATTCAGCACGGGAAAGGGAGCAACCAACTGGATGTCGCCTACCGGCTTCGCTAATACCGGCGGTTATCTGGATCCCGGTACTTTTACAAATCCGGCCACTGGCTTGCCCTTTCCTGAGCCTTCTTCAAGCTCGCAATACGACTATCCCGTCCTCGGTTTGCTCGGCATGGTTTCCGATATCGTGGGAAACTACAACTATGACAAAAGCGGTAACCCGTTGGCCGTCGGAGCCCCCGTAAAACGAGACTACGGCCTCAACTGGTACGAGCTTTACGGACAGGACGCCTGGCGGATCAAGCCGAACCTAACGGTTACCTACGGCTTGCGCTGGTCGCTGTTCCCGCCCCCTTGGGAGGTAAATGGCTACCAAGCTTCTCCAACGTGCGTGGCCACCGTGAATCCTACAATTGGATGCCCCGCTGGCAGTTCCAATCTTGGCACTGAGTTCAACCAAAACGTCAGCAACATGGTCCAGGGCATCGGATACAGTGGCACGCCCCTCGTGTCCTTCATTCTGGGCGGGCCTGCGAACAACGGTCCGGGCTTCTACAACTTTTCAAAATCCGATCTCTCGCCCCGCATTTCTTTTGCCTATTCGCCCCGGCCCGAAGGTGGCTGGCTGAGAAAACTGGCTGGAGATGGCGATAAGACCGTAATTCGAGGCGGTTTCAGTCGTGTCTATGATCGTGCCGGCATGGAACTGCTCAGCACCTTTGACGCGAATGCCCCCGGAGGTTTAGCAGCAACGGTGCAGAACCCCTGCTGCAGCCCGGCTTATTCTCCGTTCCCCGGACAGGGCGGGGTGGCCGGAAGTCCGTACGACAATGCCGCTGGAGTTCCTCGCATCACCAACATCAACCAGATTCCCACCACTAACCAATACAGAGACGTATTCTTCGAACCAGCGCCTCCCGGAGCCTTTCCGCAGACGCCGCCTCCCTTCGGCCAAGCCATCACTTGGGGAGTCGATCAGTCTCTGAAAACTCCCTATGCGTGGGCTTTCGATTTTTCCGTAGCCCGTGAACTGCCCAAGCGATTCTCATTGCAGGTTTCGTATGTGGGCCGGCTGGGCCGTCATTTGCTCACACAGCGTGACCTGAGACAGCCGCTTGATCTCTTCGATCCTAAGACTGGGGTTGATTATTTCTCGGCCGCCACCGCATTGGCCAAGGTTGCGTACTCACAGTTGGCTACGCCCCCGGGCAAGATCAATGCGGCCAATGTCACCGATCAAGTAGTTGGTCCCACCGCGGCCTTCTGGCATGATATGTTACCGCCGCTCCAACCTGGCGCAACCGCATACACCAGCTTTTCCGGGTTCACCAGCACGATTCCGGGCAATGCTGGACTAATCCCGTCGGTTTACGATCTCTACTACGACCCGTTTCTCTCGTATGTGGGCAACGAAGTTGTGGGTCTGGGTGATATCGACATCTATAACGGCCTCGGAGACAATTCAGGAAACGGAAACGTCTATTATTTCAATAGCTCGAAGTGCCCACCGCCGAGTCCCCTGGGCTGCCCCGGGAATATGCTCAATGAGCAGGCCACGAGTATGTACGGCTGGAGTTCCATTGGAAATTCCAGCTACAAGGGACTGCAAGCCAGTCTGAGAAAACAATTGGGCAGCGGAGTTCAATTCGATCTCAACTACACGTATTCCAAATCGATCGACCTCACTTCCAACGCCACGCGTCTGGGTTTCAGTTCCAGCGTCAACGTCGGCGCTCCCGGCAGCCGCCTGGTGAATGCGTTCGATCCTGGCGGCCGCCGCGCTGTTTCGGATTTCGATACGACTCACCAGATCAATGCGGACTGGATTGCCGAGCTGCCTTTCGGCAGAGGCAAGCATTTTGCAGGGAACGCCAGCGGAGTTCTCAACGGATTTATCGGCGGCTGGCAGCTCTCTGGTCTCGCGCGCTGGACCAGTGGTTTCCCCTTCACAGTTGACAACGGAAATTTCTGGCCCACTGATTGGGATGAGCAGGGCATCGCAAACATGTTGGTCAAGCCCAGCACTGGACACTTCACGCAGCCCAGTGGCGCAGTCAGTGTTTTCCCGAATCCCACTGCTGCCTTCAGTGACTTTGCCCACCCATTCCCCGGCCAAAGCGGCTCTCGCAATGCGGTTCGAGGAGACGGGTACGCCGGTGTTGACATGGCCCTGGCGAAACGTTGGAACATGCCTTGGGAGCGCCAGACACTGCAGTTCCGCTGGGAGGTTTTCAACGTTTTCAATCAAGTGCGATTCAACGCGCTTTCGGGCCTGGGAACGCAAGCCTGCGCTTGTATCGCATCGCTGCAACAGGTGCCGGAAACCTTCGGCAATTACACCGGACTGCTGACGCAGCCGCGGGTCATGCAGTTTGCACTGAGATACGAATTCTGAAGATACCTGCTATCCTCGCTCCCAACCCGCGCTCTCGGATTCGTTCATGACCAAACTCGCCAGAAAACTGCGCCTGTTCGACTTCTTCGCACTCGCATTCGGCGTGATGGTGGGTACCGGCTGGTTGGTGGTAATGGACGACATCCTGCTGCGAGGCGGACCGCTCGGGGCAATTCTGGGATTCACCGCCGGCGCCTTCATGCTGCTTCCTGTCGCCTACATATACGGAAAGCTGGTCCAGGCGATCCCCGACGCGGCCGCTGAAATAGCTTATACGGCCCGCTTCTTTCCGCCAATTATCAGCTTCATAACTGGCTGGGTCATGCTTCTCGCTTACTGGCTGACATGTCCTTTCGAGGCTTTGGCTGCGGGTCGAATCAGCGGCTATTTATTTCCTTCACTCAATACGTTCGAGCTGTACAGTCTTAAAGGACATCCGGTTTACTTGCCGCACGTTCTGCTCGGTCTGGCGATCACGGTGATTCTGACATGGCTGAACTACCGCGGCATCGCGGCCAGCGCCAGGTTCATGAAGTGGACCACCTTCACCTTCCTCACGCTGGTCGTCATTTTCGCCGTCGCCGGAGTGAAGCATGGCAGCCTCTCGAATCTGCATCCGCTGTTCAGCCATACTCCGCTGCTCTCCGTGTTATTGGTCTGGCAAATCGTTCCCTGGCTCCTTTCCGGTTTCGAATCCGTGGGAAAGTGTGCCGAGGAGGCGAACCCGGACTTTCGCGAACGTGATTTCTCCGTGGCTGTAATCCTCACCCTCTTTGTGGGGCTGGCCTTCTTTTGGTTTGTGATCCTCACCGTGGCTTACGTCGCGCCTGCGCGAGCGCTCAACTTTGGTGGACCATTTCCTGTCGCCGTCGCCTTCGAGCGCGCGTTGCATGGCCACTGGATCGTCGATCTCCTCATGGCTTCCGCCTTGGTTGCCGTCCTGAGAACTTTTAACGGAAACATGGTCGCATCTTCGCGGATGCTCTTTGCCATGGGCCGCCGCAACATGCTGGACCACCGCATGGGATATGTTCATCCCCGCAACCGCACGCCGACTGTGGCAGTCGTCGTCGTGGGGATCGGTACGGCTTTTGCTGTGTTTCTAGGTCAGGCGGGACTGGTGCCGATTTTGGAGGTTGGTGCGGTCGCGGCGGCAATAGGCTGGATGGCAGCCTGCGCTTCTTATTTTTGTATGAAGCATTCCACGGCCGGGCGCGCCGCCGCGGTTTTCGGAATCCTAATGACGGTGCTCATGGTTCTAGTGAAAGTCGTGCCGATTGTCCCAGGTCACTTTACACGGTACGAATGGATGGCGGTTTGTATCTGGGCGGTGATCGGAGCCGCGATGCGTATGTCGGCAAGCCGCTATGAAAAAATATCGCCGGATATCGAATCCGCAGAGCTGCCAATGCGGACTCCGGAATCTAGAGACATGCCCTCAGTTGGGCCATGATTGCCCAGATCCAGAGGGGCCTAGAAGATTTTGCAGGTTCCGGTCCGTCTCGCGTTTTTGCCACGAGTCACCCCAAACCTGCGAACGGAAGGTGCGCGGGCATATTCCGAATTGCTGCTTAAACGAGCGGCTGAAATGGGCCGACTCGCTGAATCCCCAACCGAAAGCAATATCGGTGATGGTGCGCTCGCGCAACCTGGGAGAAGCCAGATCGGCGCGGCATCGCTCAAGCCTTCGCTGCCGGATCCAGTCTCCCATGGTGCACCCCTTCTTTGCGAAGAGACGATGCGCGTGGCGGACAGAGATGCCGACAGCCGCTGCCGCTTCAACGGGTCCGAGCGTGGATTCCGCCAGGTGTCTTTCGATAAAAGTTTCAATGCAGGCAAGTATCCGATCGCCGTTGCCTGCCGCCCCAGTGTCTGTCCTCGGAACTCCCAGGCACCCTGACAAAACGCCGAAATACGCTTCCAACATGGCCGCGGCCTCTTCATGGGTAAGACCGTCGGCTTCCCGATAAAGGGAGTTTGCCAAACGAAAAAGAGCGCCTCCGGGTGCGGTAGCGACCGAAATTCTTCGCGCGCTCGGGAGCATAGTCGTGCGGAGCCTATCTTCGATCAACCATCGTGGCACCCGCACGTAAAGCCTGACGCAATCGCCCAAACAGTCAGAGGACCAGGGCGCTGCCGAATCAATGACTGTGCTGTCTCCCGGCTTTAACACCACTACCGCGTCATTTTGCGAATACCATCGAGCGCCCTCGAGTTGAGTGATCACGGTGCAGAATCTGTTTCCCGGGTGCGCACTCGCTGTAGGGAACTTCTGAAACGACAGTGCGCTGGAAGAGAATAAGGATAGGCTGAGTTCACTTAGGTTCTTGCTTGCCATCGAGCCGTGGAAACTGCGGCGGCTGGGAAAGTGAAATCGGCAATCCCCGCAAAATCGGCGCGCGTTCCATTCCCACGCCTCGATGCGATCTGCCGCCGGTATCAGTTCGGTGGAAAATGTTTCTGACATCGCTGCCGCTTCCAAGCGCTCATTGGCGAAGCTCAGCGCCAGACTTGTTTACGTCTTGTGAATCCCAGAAAACGGAGTCCGGATTTGTCACGAAAGTCCCGCTAAGGCCTGCCCTCGGAGCGCAACGCTAGCACAATGTGCCAGTTAGTTTCAAGGCTCTTTTGCACTACCGTTGCCCGATGTTACGTCGAACTGGTCTTTGCCAAGCCACTCGGCATTCGCAATCAAGGTGGCGATGGGCGGAGGCGGATACCAACGCTTGTACCACTACGGTGAATGCAACTGCGGTCGGCGCGGAGACAGGACTCACGAGTCATGCAAGTGGAAACGCCGTCTGAGGTGGGACGCTGGATTTTGCCTTCGACGTCATGCCGCATACCGGACGATTTGATGGCATGTACTACTCCGTGGGATATGCGGGACACGGCTTGGCCCTCGGAACCTATCTGGGAACCAAGACCGCGGGCTTGATTTGCGGCGACCCCCAACGACATCCCATTCGATGGCATTCCGTTCCCCAGTGCGCCGCTGGGCTTGCGAAGCGGGCACACCTGGGCGCTTCCCCTCGCTGGAGCGTACTACAGATGTCTTGACTGGCTGAGCTGAAACGTGTTGTGACTAACCAGGATCACAGTTCTGCTACCCGCCTCCGCCCGCTCTTGCGCACGAAAAGGTAAGCGATCGGACCCAGAAGTATCGCCACTGGCCCCCACTCCAGGGCGAAGCGGTCGCTGCCAAACAGCGCCACCCCGCTCATCACTATCGGAGCCACCACCACATAGAGCAACCCCGCGCGTCCCCATGGAATGCGGAAAGGGCGGGCCAGATCAGGCCGCGTCTGCCGCAGCCGCCAGGCGGAGAGAACGGTCATCACGGTAGTTGCGATGCGCAGCCACATGTAGACGGTGATGAGTTGGGTGAGAGTGTGAAATGCCAGAAAGCCGTAAACGGCCGATGAGACCACAATGGCGACCCACGGCGTTTCATAGCGAGGATGTTTCTCCGTGAGCAGATGTGGCAGATAGCCGTCTTCTGCCATCGCAAAGGGCATTCGCGTACTGGTAAGCACGGTAGCGTTCAGGATGGAAACACTGGTTACCATAGCAGCCAGGGTCATCCAGAAACCGAGCCATCTCCCTCCGATCAGTTGTGCGGCATCGGAAAAATAACGCGTGTGCCACTGCTGCCAGTTGCCGAGAGCGGCCAGCGATAGCATGGTGGGAAGAAAATAAGTCGCCATCGAGAGTGGCACAACCAGCGCCAGGGCACGAGGGTAGGTTCTTTGCGGGTTCTCCACCTCCTCCGCCACGGTGGAGAGTTGTTCGTATCCGGAGTAGAGCCAGAGACCAAGAGCCAACCCCACCCCAAAAACCTGGAACAAGGGTACATGCGGCGGAATAAGAGGAGAAAATGGATTGTGGCGCCATTTCGTGGCCGCGATCGCACACAACCCAGCCACCGGGAGAAGAATGAAGATTTCTAGCACTGTGGCAACGGTTCCGACCATCTGAATGCCGCGAACATTGACATACGCGATGACCGCCACTAGCGCCAGGGAAATCGAATAATGTTTCCAGCCAGTGATTTGAGGAAAGTAGAAACTGAAGTAATCGCTGAAGAGGACGGCATAGGCCCCTCCGAGGACAAAGGAGGCGCTCCAGTTCCACCAGCCGCACAGGAATCCCCAAAAATCTCCATAGCCTGCGCGCACCCAGCGATAGAAGCCTCCTTCTACCGGGAGTGTCGTCGTCAGCTCCGCGGCGACAAGTGAGACTGGGATGCACCAGAAGAAGGGCAGCATCAGGTGGTAGAGCAGGGTCAGGCCCGGACCGCTGGTGGTGACTTGGTCCTCCAGCCCGAACGGTCCCGCCGTTGTATATGAGTACATGACGAACACGAAGACAAGCAGGCCAGCCTTGTGAGATCGAACCTGCGCCTGTTGCCCTGCACGGGACTCAGTCGAAGTGGTCATGAAGAATTAGATCGCTTCAGTTGTAGAGGAAACGAGTTCACACGGCAACAGACAAATAGGAGTTGGAAGATCTTCGCGCGTGAACGGGAGGCATTGCGAAAAACGTGGGCGTAGTCAATTCGCCCGTCGAAACGCTGGCGGTCCCTTCTGGGTGCCAAATCCTGGATGACGGCAACCCTGAAGTTATGCCTAGGACGGGTTCTCAACTACGCTATCCAGAAGTCGGCTTCTAGGAAGTTTCCGAGCACCGACTAAGGAGATTCCTTCCGGGTACCGGGGAATTCAGAAGTAATCCGCCTGAGACGAGAACCGGGCTCCAGGGAATCGCCCCCTTGCTTCGTCTGTCCTGCTATAGTCCTTAGCCGAGGGGGAAACACAAAATGGGAAACCTGTCCGTCCTTGTAACGCAGTTGAGAAAGGAACGCAAACGAGTGCACAAGGAAGCCCAACGTATAGATGCGGCACTTGCAGCCTTGCGAAGTGTTAGCGCTAACGGCTCGTCGGGGAGGCACTCAATGTCGGCTGCCGCTCGTCGGAAGATCAGCTTGGCTCAGAAAGCGCGCTGGGCAAAGCAGCGGACGAAGCCTAGACGAACCATCTCAGCGGCGGGCCGGAGGAGGATCGCGGCTGCCCAGCGTGCGCGGTGGGCGAAGGTTCGGGAGAAGAAAGCGGCCTAGGAACTTCGATCTGGGGAGAAGAAATGATTCCTCCCGCCTACAAACCGAAGAAAAAGTTCATGCAACTCGCGATTGCGGAGGCAAAGCGCGCCCGCGACCGGGGCGACTATCCCATCGGCGCCGTCATCACGCGTCTTATTGGGAAACGGGAAGTGGTTATTGCGTCTGCTGGCAACCGGGTTAAGACTTCGGGCTCATCCATCAAGCATGTGGAGCTTGAAACCCTGAAATATGTATCCTCCGGCTACGGTCGGTATCTCCCGGATTTCGTGTTGTATTCCACGCACGAACCTTGTGCCATGTGCGCGGGTGCCTGCGTCTGGTCGAAAATAGGAGCGGTGGTGTTTGGCGTTTCCCAAGAAGACATCACCGCCTACGGCAAGAGACACGGTACCGAGGAATTCAAGTGGCGCGCTTGTCTCATTTCATGCAAATTCGTCCTTGAAAAGGGCGATCTTCACATTCCCGTCTTCGACAATTTCTTGAGATCGGAGTGCCAAAAGTTATTCGGATATCGAGCTTCCTGGCTGCCTCGCCCCCGCGCGAAGCCCGAACCCGAATCGCAAGACCCCCGCTGAACTGAACAAGAGCCTGGCGATATTGGCGCTCAATAACTTTGAAGAATGTGCGAGAGGCCGGTTATGGATCGCCTGCGTACCATGCTCGCAACGCTCCAGAACGGTTCCGCCAGAATGATAAGCTAGGCAGGGCGTTAGAAAACCTGCCCAGAATTGCTCCCGTGGAAACCGCGTAAAGATTGGCCGCCTTGATCTCCACTCATGGCGTTAGGAAAGGGTAGTTAACTAATGCGCGCTTCAGCGGAGCGTGGCCGCCTCCGCTTGGTCATGACTCGACCACCATGTCGAACCGTGCAAGCATCCGCAACCAGCGTAACGGTCTCTCAGGTCGCCGTACAGCATATTGCGCCCGTGACCGACGTTCGATTTCTTGCCTGGCCGGAGGGCTTCACCTTATGAGTCCGCGAGCTTGTCCTACCTAGAAGGTGATTTTCACGGCCAGTTGCATTTGCCGCGGCCCGACCGGCGTCATGCTGGTTATTTGTCCGAAGCTGCCACTGCCGACGATGAGGGTGCCGTTGGGGCTAGACACGCTGAACAGAGGATGATTGAATGCGTTCTGGGCTTCGAGGCGCAACTCCATCCTCACTCCTTCGTGCACAGGTGACAGCAGGAACTGCTTGATCACGGACAAGTCACTGGTAAACGAGAGCGGCGTACGAACGTCCGCGGTAGCGCGCGGCTCGTTGCCGAGAGTGTATGGAGCCGGGGTTTGGAGGACATCCGGATTGGAGAAGAAGTTGTCCACCCAATCGGGCCCGTAATTTCGTCTCAGCCTGCCCGTGATGTTGGGGCGCTGGTTGCCATACGTGGGAATCGGTTTTCCACCGCCGGACAGTGTGATCGTCACTGGACGTCCATCGGAGATCTGCCAGATACCGGTGGTAGTCCAGCCGCCAATAACGGCATCCAAAGCTCGCGGCATGGCTCCCAGGAATGCCTTACCCCGACCGAACGGCAATTGGTAGCTATAGCTGAATTTCAGTACGGAGGGAATGTCGAACGTCGAAAGGCTGCGTTCCAGATACGGTTTGTTGGGGTCCTGCAGGCTGGTAAAGCTCCCCGTCCAAGTCACGTTGTCGTCGGCAACTGAGGAGTCGTCAATCGATTTCGACCACGTATAGTTCACCAGTAACTCCAAGCCTTTGCTGAAGTGCTTCTCCGCAGTAAGCTGCAGGGCATGGTAGGTGGAGTTGGCAATCATCTGAACATCCGTTTGGACCCCGCCGGAGTTAATGACGTCGTATTGAGGATAGGGGACCTCCAACTGGGCCCCCTGGACCTGCGGATTCGAGAGTGTGCTGTTCGGGTTCGTAATGATCCCGGAGAACGGATTATTCACATAGCTGGCGAGGCAGGGTATCGTGGGGGTTGCGCATGGGTTATTTGGATTGGGAGCGGTTGCAGGCAAGCTCTCCACCCAAGGTCCAAGGATGTCCAAATGGTTTGAACCGCTGAAAGGAAGATGGGTTCCTTTCTTTCCGATATAGCTCGCACTAACCACGATATTGGACGGCAGTTGTCGCTCAACTCCGAAACTCCAGCTTTGTTCCTGCGGTGTGCGATTGTCGGCACCAATGCGGAGCGTACCGTTTGCTCCAAAACCGACGTCGTTCAACAGGCCGAGAGAACTTCCTGCGGGCTGAATCAATCCATGGGGGTACGGATTGTTCAGGTGCAGGTATGGCGTTTGGCCATCGCTGTTATAGGTTGTGACAACGTTGGTGTATTCATCGAAACCGGCACTGCCATAGGGCACAACTCCGCTGGCGCCGGAGCGCGACTGGCCGTAGTAAATGCCGTAGCCTCCACGCACGACCATTTTCTCGGCGAACTGGTAGGCGAAGCCAAAACGGGGTTGGATGTCGCTCCAATCCGTGATGTAGTTCGTGCGTTGGCTCGGGGTGGCAAAGACCTCGCCGCCGAGCAATGCGCGCGTAACAGGCTTGCCGGTAAGTGAATCGGTATATGAGATTGTGCCCCTGTTCAGCGGATTGACTGCAGTCGGGTTAAACCAGTCCTGGTGGTTGAACCGGTCGGTGCGGGGCAACGAGACGTCATAACGCAAGCCGAGGTTCAAGGTCAGCTTTGGGGTTACCTTCCAATTGTCCTGGGCAAACCAGGCGTACTGGTAGTTTTCGGTTGCGGGTTGGAACTGGATTTCGTAATACGAGCCGCAGCCGTTACCGGCACAGTTTTGCGTGAACTGACCTGTCAGAAAGCTGGCCATGGCGTCGCCCCCGCTCGTATTGTTGGCGTTGGCGGCATCAGCGCAGCTCGTGGAGATGCCAGACTGCGAGCACAAAGATGTTCCAGTGTTATCGAAGGTAAAGAAGCCCAGAGGGGCGTTGGTCTGAATGTAATTCTGCTGGTGCAGGCGGCCTTCGAATCCGAATTTCAGTTCATGCGCGCCGTGAATCTTGGTCACTGCCACGGTGAGTTGGCTGGTGTCCTGACCCTGCTTGTAGTTGCCGTACGGATCATTCCCCGCATTGGGGTAGCCGGCGGAAAGATAATCGCCGAAGAACAAGGCGGGGACTCCGTTGAAACCATTCGACTTCAGATAGGAAGGGAAACCCAGCGTGGCGAGCGGGTTGGGATTCAGGCTGGAGTTGTAGGCAAGAATCCTTTCCCCGCCGCGCGTGAATCCGAACGTTGTCGTCAGGAGCAAGGTAGAACTTAAGTTGTGGGTATCGCTCAAGGTGAAAACCTTCGCCCAACCGCGATTGGGGCCGCTGCCGCAAGGATCGATCAATGTCTTGAAGCAGTCGAAGGGTGAGGTGTGGTTCCAATTCTGGGAGTAGCGTCCACTCAACAGGTTTTTGTCGCTGAAGCGGTGATCGATCTTCAGGTCTAATTGGTCGACAGAGCCGGGGGTTGCCCCTGAGGCAATCCAGTTGGCATAAATGCCTTGCGATGGATTATTGGCTGTGGGGAACAGATTCAGCACCGTCTGCGCCACGGGATCGATCAGATTGCCCTTAACACCCGGGCGCGGTTGGAGATTGGCAGGCAGGTTAGGAGAGCCCGGACTAACATATGCGGCGATGTTGTTAAATGGGATGAAAGCACTGCGCACCGGTCCGCCGTCAGCGGAGTTATACACGCCCGAATAGGGATCCCAGAGCTGTCCACCCGTAATACTGCACATGCCACTAGAATTGAATGTGCCTCCCGCCGCGCCGCACACCTCGCCGAAATCGCCGGCGCGTTCGGCGGCGCTAGGCACACCCGCCGTGTAGGTATTCATGTTGCTGTAGCGCTGACCCTCATAGTCGAAAAAGAAGAAGGTCTTGTTCTTGAAAATGGGTCCCCCAATGGTGCCGCCGAAGTCATGGCGGTGGACCGGCGGAATGGGAATACCCGCGCGATCGTTGAACCAGTTGTTGGCATCGGTGATGGTGTTGCGGATAAAGTCGTAGACGCCTCCATGGAAGCTGTTCGTGCCCGAGCGCGTTACCATGTTGACGATCGAGGCCCCAGAAAAGCCGTACTCCGCACTGAAGTTGGACTGCTGCACTTTGAATTCTTCTACCGCTTCCGGTGAGGGAACGTAGGTGGCGTTGGTAATCCCGCCATTGGGCTCGAAATTGGTGATGGTAGCGCCATCCATCAGAATGTCGGCGCTCGACTGGCGGCTTCCGTTGGAAACAAAATTCGTGCCCGTGCAGTTGGTGCCACACTGGTCATCAGCGGAGGTGATGCCCGGCACTAAAGAGGTCAGGTTCATTACATAGCGGTCGATCAGAGGCAGATCGTTGATCAGCCGGCGATCAACCACCTGACCGGTTACGGCATCTTCGGTAGCGATGGTCGTCGTCTGGGCCTTGACCTCGACAGTTTCCGCCCCAGTGCCAACTTTCAGCGTCAGGTTGGCCGTCGGATTCTCGCTGACGTTCAATTTGATGTGTGTGCGTACCTCTTTCTCAAACCCTTTCATCTCTGCCGTCACGGAATACATCCCAGGCGGGATCGAAACGAACAAGTAGCGCCCACTGCTTTCCGACGTGGTCGTAAAGTGATATCCCTTCTGCTCGTCCGTAAGGGTGACTTTTGCCCCTTGGATTACGGCTCCTGACGAGTCTGTGAGGAGGCCGCTGACCGTGCCGGAGTAGCCCTGGCCCAGAAGCGCAGCAGGAAGCAGGAGAGCGATAGCGATAACGGTGAGCAGAGTCAGGAATAAGCCTCGCTGGCAGCTGCTAGGAATCGAGCTGGATTGTTCACGCATGACGACCTCCTTGATAACCGCTGGTTTCCCGCCCAGAGACGGAAGAGGACGTGCGAAAAGCCGGAAAAGGCCTTTATTAAAACGGTTCATTATGCGCCCGAAACAGGCATGACCGTCAAGTAAGTTTTTCAACCCTGCGATATTGAGGAGATGCGCCTCTTACAGGCTGAAAGTGCCGGGCGGTCGGCCGACTGGACAAGGCTCACCTGTGCCCCTTACCGGGTAGGGTGGCATCGATTTCAAAGCCGGCCGGCTTGGAAAAAGCGCCGTAGGTGTATAGAAGTGCCACGACACTAAGAAGCGCAAGAGCCGTATTGGACGTAAGCGTTAGGCCCTTGGTGCGGGACGTTTGACGACGGCGAAATCGCATCCAAAACAGAAAAGCCGTTATGCCCAAAAGCACAGCACCACTCACGAAATGTCCCCGCTGTTACGTAGAACGTATGTAAGGTGAAGAATGCGATACCTGCGGCGCACGTGCAAACAATCCAGTCGAATTGCTCATCTCTCGGAGTCAGCGTCTCAACAGCATTTTGGCTGAAGTTTTGATGCCGATGCAACGTTGCTGTTGAAACCAGAAGCGTTCTCCTCGGGATCCCCCAAGTTTCCCTAGCTCCAGATTCGCCTGCTTTTAGGCTCAGTGCGGAACAAATCGAAAATCGCGAATGATTGCCGACTGATTCCTTGAAGGCGTCCCCTTGAAACACCAGAGATTGATGCCTACTGGGGCGGCCGTTTGCGGAATGTTGGTCGTGTTCGAGGAATAGGTTTCGGTCTTGATGACATCGGCAACAGATCCCATTGGATGAACGCCATTCATTAGCGTGAACACGATGCGATCAGATCTCCACTCCATCCTTGCCGTAGTAAGGTTTCCACCGCTGACTTGGAAGTTGTCTTCCCAGCTGGAAACGCCGTTCGGCTTGCGGTTTCCCGTGGATGGATAAACTGTAAAGTCGGCATCACAGCCGTGACACGTCTTGTTCCACTGGGAAAATTCAATATCAATTTCGTTCTCTGCGTCGGCGCCAATGTGGTGAGTGGGCCCGTAGGTGAAGAGTCCGAGCACCGTTGTCTGATCCATGTTGTAGACGTCACCCTGGATAACCCACTGGTACGTCCCAAATCCCATATTGTCGGTCGTAAACAACTCCGCGGCAGTCCATTTTCCCTCGCGCTTTGCGATCTGGAGATGTAGATATCCGTCCGGGTTGAAATCGACATTGGCCGGATTCCCGGGAGCGACGCCTGCCATACCACCGCTGGTGACTTTCCAGCTATGTCCAGCCCATCTGATCGTCTGGGCCGGGAGGCACTGAAACGCAGTCAGCAGAATGCCGCAGATCGTCGTTCGAGTGAATAGTGTGTTCGCCAACATTCTTTGTTCTTCCATTTCGCCTGTGCGGCGATTTCAACGGCCACAGGCGATAGCGCTCAGTGACTCCAATGAGATCCCGGTAGGGATACCACTGTGCGTGGTACCTGTGATCTTTCAAGACGTTGTTCCCGAGAAGTGAATAGTCCATTCGAGCAACATCGGAGAAGCTGATGGTGCTGACCAATCCGCTTCGAAGGAGTCGATCGAATGGACCTTCACCAGAATGCCCGACTTACCTTTCGTAGTCGAGAGACTTTAGCCAACAAGATCATGATCGAGAAGCTGACGTTGAAGGCGGCTGCAGCCGCCTTCAACGTCAGCCGCAAGACCGCCGCCAAGTGGCTCCACCGCTATCGCACCCTGGGGTTGCCCGGCTTGCGGGATCGTTCCTCGCGACCCCTCCATAGCCCGCGCCGAACCTCGTCGGAACTGATCGCTCAGGTCATCGGCCTGCGTCGCCAGTTGCGCCCCGCCTATCACATCGCGCAGGCCACCGGCCTCAGCCCCGCCACCGTCAGTCGCATCCTGCAGCGCGCTCAGTTAAACCGCTGGCGTCATCTGCATCCCGCTCCCCCCGTCGTGCGCTACGAGCATCCTGCTCCCGGCGATCTGCTGCATCTCGACATCAAGGGCATGACCCGCTATCAGCAGGTCTCCATTCGGGGCGACGGTCGTCGGCGCGGCCGCCCTCAGTTCGCCGGCTGGCAGGCTCTGCACGTCGCCATCGACGATCACTCCCGCCTCGCCTTCTCCCGCATGCTGCCCAACCAGCAATCCGAAACCGCCATCGCCTTCCTGCGCGCCGCCGTCGCCTTCTACGCCCAGCACGGCATCCCCATCCGCCGCCTGCTCACCGACAACGGCTCCTGCTATCGCTCCCGCCACTTCCGCACCCCCTGCCTCTAACTCGGCATCCAGCACCGCTTCACCCGTAGTTACACTCCCCGCACCAACGGCAAAGCCGAACGCTTCATCCAAACCGCCCTGCGCGAGTGGGCCTACGTGCGCCATTACCTCAACTCTGAGGAACGCGATCAGCATCTCTCGCCCTGGCTAGAGCATTACAACTTCCACCGTCCCCATGGTAGGCCGTCCATCTTCTTTCTTTATGTACTCTTCTCGAAGGCAGCGCTGGATACGCTCCGCGATGAACCCGGCCATGGAGATCGACCAGCCGATCTTCGAGTCCGGTCTCATACTCCTGCCAGGTGACCCCGTCCACTCCGGGTGCGGCTTTCCTCTTTAGTGAGTAAAAGCTTTCTCGTAGCAGATCGACGGTCAGATGGTGGAGCAGAGCGGTGAACTTCATCTCCTTGTTCTCTCGTGCTGCTTTCCGCACGCCTGCCAATCCCTGGGACACGCCCTTCCCGCTCTGAGTCGGGTACGTGTGAGGTTGACCTGCGTTCTCCTTGATCGACGGCCTTCCCTCCTCACTCTCCGCCAACGGTCTTTTGTCTTTGTTCGAATGATTCATCGGTACTATACCGTCGTGTGACTCCTCGGCGACGTACATGAGGGCCGTGCGGCTATTGCCTTCGCCCACCGCCCTGCCGCCTGGTTTGGCAGCAGGTGTCTCCGAGGTCTCCCGGTTCTCGTGCATGAAGCTTCTAGGCGTGCCTGGGGTCTTCGTCTACGCCGGACTGAACAGGAACTCGCGCTAGCGCTCCTGCTCATGTTGCCTTCCGCGCATTACAAAGACGTCGGCGTCCGGATTTCATCTTTTCGGAGCTGGATACCCACCCCGCCTATCCTCTGTCTACGCTTCGTTGGGTCCCTCGCGGTAGCAACGCAAGACTCCAGGCCGAGCAGATCGCTAGTCCTTTCTCGTGAGACTCTTTCATTCTCTGCTTCATGCCGGTTCATCCCGGCGCACTGTAACCGAGATGTTTCGACAGTAATCTGCCCGCGCGATCTTCGTCTATACCCGCTCTGATCCATGTTCGCTCATGTAGGTTCACTAATCCATGTTCACTGACCGATCCGTCCGCGGAGCACGGTGATCGAAGCTTTCGGGAGCTGATAGAGCGTATCGGCGCTTCCCAGCACCGCGGACTTCGATGGCGGACCGTCCGGGTCTGCGTGTCCGCCGCCTGGTGCCGGATGCCATTGATACTCATTCGGGCCAAAGGTGATGCGGTCGACCTGTCCTGAGAACGAACTCTGGTGCTGACCTGCTCCGTTAAACAACACCTTCACGGCGTGATCGTTGGACTGATCGCGGTTGACCAGCATAACTGACCATTGTCCGTCGGGCCGCTGCACGGCGTAGGCAGTAACGAGCACATTTCCGGCTGCGTCGCTTAGATCACTCGAAGCCTTGAATTGCTTGTGCGGCGCGTCGATCGGCTGGACCCACTCTTTTGTGATGAGCTGGGCTGCGATGTATTGCGGAGGATAGCCGAGCACGTTGTAGTTCTCGTCAATCCATAAGAAGTTCCCGAAGCCTGAAAAACTATGCGGAGAAGGCATGTAATGGAAATAGTAGGTAGCGCCGGCCCCTTCCGCCATCATGCTGCCCACATAGTCGGCGAGCCAGAGCCCACTCTTTACGGTGGAGGGCGGCGCTCCGCCGCCAATGTTTCCCTCCGTCATGAAGAAGGGAATATTCGGCGGCAGGCCATTGTCTTTCCAGACCTGCACAATGTGGCGAACGTATTCCGGTTCGGGATACAAATCGGCCCACGAATAGCTGGGGCGATCCTGATAGGGATAATGCTCGAACGAAAAGAAAGTGAAGTCGTTTATGCGGCCGTGGGCCTTCAGGTAATCCAGAAAGCGTCCGAGCCATGAAACTTTGCCGTTGGCGTCGGGCCACACTTCGACGTCGCCGAAGGTGCCTTCGAACGGGGGGCCGCCGAGCTTCGCTTCGGGCACCAGCTTATGAATCGCCGTGGCGAACTCCAGATAGAGCGCTGCGTAATCTTCGGGGAGCATGTGCTGGCCGTCGGCTTCTTCTCCCATCTCGACATAAGAGATCGGATAGTGGCGCTTGTAGAGATAGGCCACCTCGTTGGCGGCATCTTCCGGCGTGGCGTAGAGCATAGCGATTGGAACCATGGTCGGCAGGCCGCGAGTTACGCCGCTATTGAAGAAGAAGTCGAAGCCGACTTGATCGCCGCGGCCATAGTCCAGATCAGAGGCGGCGTGCCACGGATCGACCGACGAGGGCCACGTAATCGTCTGATCGCGACTGGGGAAATGCGTGACGTAGTCGTTGAATACGCCATCGGCGGAGAGCGCTCCGACGTAGAGTTCGTTAATCGCATAGCCGACGCAGTTTCGCTTATCGGCCGAACCGTGTGTGTCGCAAGTGTTGGAGGATTCTGTCATCCAGATCCGGAGATAGCGAACCGGGATCATCCACGAAACGAGTTTCAGGGTGACGGTGCCGACCTTGCCTTCGGTTATGTTGCCCATGGGGTAGGTTTGCCAGGTGCCTTTCATCGTGCCATCGTAAAAAGGCTCCATTTCGCCGGTCCAAAATTGGACCGCATAGTGCTTCGCGTAGGGGTCGCCCCAGGCAATCCGGATGGCGTTAACGTCGATTTTCGTGCCGAGGTCGATCATCACCCATTGGGGATGAAGCGAATCGTCTTCCCCGGTGAAGGCCTTCGTCAGATAAGGATTGCTTTTCCAATAGGAGTGGATGTCGCCGTCGGTGAGGCGAGACCATCCATTGCCGTCGCCCCGACTAAAGCCACGATGCGGCAGCGGGTACGCCCAGGAGTTGTGAATTTCTGCGCCCGGCTCGGGGCGGCCGACGAAATAACCTTCCCGCTTTTCGCCGTTGCTCCACTTACCCGCTGGATTCCAGTGCCAGGCTTCGACCATTAACTCGGTGTTCTGCCGATAAGTCACCGACTGCCATCCGGCGTTGAGAATTTCTTTCAGCAGCGGATCCTTCAGCAAGTGGTCGGGAGTGCCGGTGCGTAAACGATCGATGGCCGCGCCCAGCGAATGCACAGGGCTGTATGTGTTGGCAACGTGAGCGGGATCGGCGTCGACAACCACTTTCTGAGCGGCAGCAACGCCGGCGAACGCCGGGAAAATCAGAACAGCGGCGGAAATGAAGCGAATCACACTTTGCATTGGAAGAATGCCTCCATTACCGCAACGAGCGCTCCGTTGGAATGCTCGCTGCTTATTGAATCGATTGATTAGGGTGAAAAAGCCGCGATCAGCATACACCCGATAGAAACCAAAAAATGAAAATGTGGGATCCGAGTTAGAGATTCTTTGGTCATGCTCTTTAGCCTGTACCACTTACGGCCTCACTTTGTGGTACGGATTGCCGTAGGAATCCAAAACGTATCTATACCCCTCTGATCTGGAATCTGTTCAATGTGACCGATTCCATTCCGGTGGTTAAGAGAACGGCTACTGCAGCGGGACGAGTGTGCCACAGAATTACAAGTTCACCGGGAAAGGACGCGCTGCAATTCTGCAACTGAAAATGCAGAAAACCTCATTGCCGAGGGATTCTCAACTGTCGAAACCAGGCCATTTCGCTCATTGAGGGGTTTTGAGCGTAATGGCGATTTATCGCCAATCGCCCACGACAAATCCAAATCTGCACTACCGTCAAGGTATCTACGGAACCTGGCCTGCCATGGGGTTTGCCGCCCTTTATCTTGACGGCTGCCATGCTCCTGGTCCATAACAAGACAATGGTGGGCTGTGTAGAACGCCGGCCCGTTCTCTCGTTCTCAAGGAGCCCTCGATGATTCCCTTCACGGCAGATGTGTCCATTACCAGGCAACGATCGAGGATTCCCTCCAACAGTTCCCGCACAGCCCGCCGATCTTCGAGTGCCTCTATTCTTGTGTCACTGTTCTCTTTGTCTCTGATGTTGTTTTCTTCAGCGCTCGCCCAAACCACCGTCAGCCAGGGCAGCATTCAAGGCACGGTAACCGACCGGACCAACGCAGTAGTGTCCGACGCCACCATTGCCATCACCAGCCGGACTACCGGGCAAAGTGTTACGGTCCGAACTTCGTCGACAGGAACCTACAACTCGGGCGGCTTACCGGTTGGCGACTACGTCGTTCGGGCACAGGCCAAAGGATTCAAGACTTCGCAAACCGTCATCACCGTCCAGATTGCTGTTACTTCTTCCGGAAACTTCAAACTGGAGGTCGGCCAAGAGACGACCACGGTCGAAGTGCAAGCCTCTGCGATCGGGGTCAACACCGAGCAATCGGCGGTGCAGGGCGTGCTGACCGCGGAGCAGATCGACAACTATCCGGTCAACGGGCGCAGCTTCCTCGATCTCGCCCAGTTGGAACCCGGCGTCCAGATGCAGGACGGAGTAAACTTCGATCCCACCAAAGTCGGCTACAATTCGCTTTCCATCAACGGCGACTTCGGACGCACGCCCCGCATCGAGATCGACGGCCTCGATGTCAGCGACGAGACGGTGGGCACTACCACGCAGAATATTGCCCTCAGCTCCATTCAGGAATTCAACATCGGCCGCTCCTCCTTCGACATCTCTTCCGAGGTCACCAGCACCGGCGCCGTCAACGTAGCCACGCGCTCGGGAACCAACTCCTATCACGGGCAGGCTTTCTACCAGTTCCGCGACTCCGTAGCCGGTTTCGCGGACCTTCCTGGCGCGGTGAATTCGCAATTTCAGCGCAACCAGTTCGGCGGCCGCTTCGGCGGTGCGTTGATCAAGAACAAGCTGTTTTTCTTCATCGATGCCGAGCGACTGAAGCAGGATAGCGAAGACTCGGTGGTGGCGGGCGCTCCGTTCCAGGCCCTTACGCGCGGAATCGACTCTCCCTTCAAGAGCTCGCAAGCTAGCGGCCGGCTTGATTTTCAAGCGGCCAAGAACGTCCGTATCTTTTACAAGTTTGCCTACGACTGGAACTATTCAACCTCTTCCGCCAACACCGGATTCTCCTACTATGCCAATCGCGACTATGCGCCTACCCACGCGGTGGGCATCGACATCAACGAGGGCAACTGGTCGCACACCATCCGAATGGGATATTTCAAATTCCACAATCAGATCATCGGCGCCACCGACTCAATGCCTGCTGCGATCAATCCGTTCTCATTTGCACAGATCTTCTTCAACGATACGAATCTCGACACCGGCCCTAACTCTTTAGCCCCGCAACAAACCTTCCAGAGCAACAAGCAACTCAAATATGACGGAAGCAGAGTTCTGGGCGCGCACATCATTCGCTTTGGCGCCACGGTTAATGGCATCGCTACCGGCGGCTTTGCCTCCTTCAACGGATTGGCTCCCGGACTAAGTGTGAATGTCGACTTTCTTGGGTTGACACCAGGTACAGTTCAGACCACTCCTTTTTATGATTGCGCCCTTCCCAATTTCGTCGGCTGTGACCCCAACATTGCCGACTATCCTCTTAACGGGGCCTACATCGGCAACGGACAAGGCTTCAGCACCGAACTGCCCGCGTTCGGTTATCCCGCGGGAGGCTTGTTCGATACGCGTTTCGAGGCCTACGTCGGCGATTCCTGGAAGATTCGACCTAACCTTACCCTCAACTATGGGCTTCGCTACCTCCGCGACACCGGGCGCACCGACAGCGACCTCGCGCCGATTCCATGCTCGGCGATAAGCCCAGGACTCATCACGGCTGGGTTTCCCTCTAGCCTCTGCACCAGGAATATGCTCGATATGTGGGGGCTGGGCCTCGGCAACCGGATTCGCCAGCCCAATCTGAATTTCGCTCCGCAGGTCGGCTTCGCCTGGGATCCCTGGAGCAACGGCAAGACCGCCATTCGCGGCGGCGGCGGCCTCTATTACGAAAACAACATCTTCAACAACGTATCCTACGACCGTAGCAACAAGCTGGCGAACGGGCTTTTCAACCAGACGCCGTTTCTGAACTGCAATTCCCAGGCTGCCAGCACCGTACCCCCGCAGCAAAATCCGTTTTACGGCACCGTATCTTTCCCGTTCCCAATTCCCGGAACAACCCAGCAGCGGCAGGTCAGCTCGATCGACGGTTACGATCTGGCAACGCAGGTATGTTTTCAGCCTCTGGGCCCGAGCGCCGTAAACACGGAAGGGGCGGCTAAGTCGATAGCGGATTTGCAAAACGCGTACATTGCGGCGAACACAGCCGTCGGAGCCGCAGCCCCGAATCCGAATTTTGTCGGCACCACGTTGGAACTCGGATATCCTTACGCTCCCAACTTTCGCACCGCGCGCTCCTGGCAGATGAATATCGGCATTCAGCGCCAAATCGCGAAGAATGGCGTGCTCACCGTCGACTACCTGCGCAATGTTGGCTTGCGCTTTCAGATTGGCGTGGACGTAAACCATGTCGGCGACGCGCGGTACCTGGATATGAATGCAGCTCTCAACGCGATCGCCGCGACGGTGGGAGCGGCGTCCGGAAGCGTTACCCAAGCCAATGCCTCAACCGTGGTACAGGATTACATCAATGCCAATCCAGGTAGCGCCAGCATCTTCAGTTTTGCAGGCAATGGTCTGGACGCCGGGGGGGTCTACTACGGTACCGTTTGCGGCGGGGCTTCTGCCGCCTTTTGTGGCCTCACTCCCGATACCGGCGCGGCCTTCGCAGGCATCAATCCGAACCTAGGAAGCCTGTTCATGAACTTCCCCATCGGACGCTCGGTCTATAGCGGTCTGCAGAGCGAGTACCGTTCGCAGGTTAACAATCCCTTTGCTTGGGTGAGCCATCTCGATCTTCAGGTCAACTACACCCTTTCCCGCTTTGTCAGTGACGGCGGACCCGACCAGCACTTCACTCCCAACGCCTGGGACTTCCGTGATCCCAGCGGATCCGAAGGGCCCACGCTCGAGGATCGCACTCACCAGTTCAAATTCGGCGCTACCTTCGACCTCGCCCATCACGGCCCGCGCCTCGCGTTCATCGGAGGCTTTGCTTCACCCCAACCCTCTGACCTCCGCGTCTTCTCACCAGGAAACACGGCAGAGATTTTCATGTCCAACCTGACCGGAGACGGCCAGACCATCGGCAACTTCCTGGATTCTGCTGGCACCAACCCGGGCCACCCCGGCGAATTCATGCGCTCGGTCTATCCCAAGAATCTTGCCGCGTTCATCAACCACTTCAACAGCACCATTGCAGGAACGCTGACTCCTGCCGGACAGGCTCTGGTCTCTGCGGGTCTATTCACGCAGGCGCAACTGGTTACGCTAGGCGCGACGATTCCGACAATCACTCCTCCGCCCGCCAACAATGCAGGCAACGGCTACTACAAAGACGTCGACACAGTCTTGAGCTGGCCCGTCAAACTGCGCGAGGGCCTGAGCATTTCACCCAGCGTTTCGTTCTTCAACGTTTTCAACTTCGTCAACTACGGAGCGCTCGGCCTGCCGCTTACGCAGCTCAACGACAGCCTGAGCGGCGGCCCCGGCAGTATTAACGGCACGATTGCCGGCAGTAATCCCACGTCTAACACCGTGCGCATCGGACGCGGCACCGGAGTCTTCGCCGTCGGCGCCCCACGCGAAGCAGAATTCGGGTTGCGTATTGATTTCTAGCGGGGGGTCCCGGATGATTCCGACGGCTCTCGGCAGCCAATGAGATTGAGCTAACTGGCGGAAACTGAGACGGCGTCGCATTCTAACTTTAAGCACAACCAATTTACTCTCGGTTGTTGGCTTCCCAGATTGATTTACGTAAACAGGCGATTATACTCATTAACCTCCAGCGCTCGCTCCCGCGCACCCTCACTCCCTACACACGCACGAGCCACATTCACGCAAAATGCGGTGCGGGGACAGCGGAACTCATTCGCACTAAGTAGCCGAAAGCAGACTACAATTTCTGCGAAGCGGCTTTGTGATCCTGAGCTTTATAACCGAAAAACATGAACGAGGTATCTCGCCGTTTATTCAAGAAAGGACCGAAGGAGTGGAACGCATGGCGACGCCATCACCCACGCGCGGAGGTGGATCTCAGCGGCGACAATCTCAGTGCAGTGGACGTAAGCGGAGCTGATCTCAGACGTATCGACTTCAGCAATTCAAATCTGACGGATGCGAACCTCAGCAGGGCGAATCTGAGCCGGGTAAGACTCGAAAGAACGAACCTGCAACGTACCAAGTTAAATCGCGCAAATCTCGAAGAAGCAGTGTTAACCAGTGCAGACCTGCGAGAGGCCGACCTCAATGGTGCACAGCTAAAGCGCGCCAACATGGCGGGCTCCAACTTGGAGCAAGCCAGATTGCAGCGAGCTGGCCTGCATGGCGCAAATTTAACTGAGACAAAGGCTGGTTTATCAGATTTCACCGGGGCGATCATTACGGAGGCGGATCTTAGTGAGGTAGATCTGACCGATGCCCGTCTCCAGTTCGCTGACTTAAGTCGTTCCACACTGTTGGTTGCAAACTTAGCTCAGGCTGATCTGAGCGGAGCCAAACTCATCGGTGCCAATCTTGAAGATGCAGTGTTGAGAAATGCCAGATTGCGCAAAACCGTATTTCGTGACTCGATATTGAATGGCGCGAATCTGAGCGGCGCGGACCTGACTGACGCGGATTTTTCCTGCGCCGATCTAAGGAACGCGAATCTCAGCCATGCGACGCTCTTGAGGACCAACCTCACTAGTGCCCAGCTGATGGACGCAAATCTTTCATACGCTCAGCTCGTTGAGTCGAGCTTGAGAGATGCCGACATATCACGTTGTGCCATTTACGGGATTTCGGCCTGGGGGCTAAACCTCGAAGGAACAAGACAAGCAAATCTGGTGATCACGCCTTCTGGGCAGTCCACGATTAGCGTTGACAATCTTGAGATTGCCCAATTCGTCTATTTACTACTTAACAATAAGAAGATTAGGGACGTTATCGACAACATTGCGTCGAAGCTGGTGCTGGTCCTGGGACGTTTTACAACGCGCCGTAAACGAGTCCTTGAGCTCATACGCGGAGAATTGAGAAGGCTAAATTACTTACCGGTCGTTTTTGATTTCGACAAACCAGAATCGCGAGATCTCACGGAAACCGTTTCCACTCTAGCGCACATAGCGAAATTCGTGATTGCGGATATCACCGAAGCCAAAAGCATCCCTCAAGAACTCGAACGCATTGTGCCTGACCTTCCCTCCGTGCCGGTTCAGCCTCTGCTGGAAGCGTCGGAAAAAGAATACGGAATGTTCGAGCACTTCACGAAATACCCATGGGTTTTAGAAGTCTACCGATACAAGGACGCAGATAGCCTAATAGCAAACCTTACTGAAAAGGTTATAAAGCCAGTCGAGCTGAAACTAGCCGAATTGCAGCGCAGATAGCCGATATTTGTCGTTACGCACGCATCTTCAGTTCGGGATAGGCCATAGAAGTTGTGCGTGCCCTTCACGCGCGGCGCGCGGGCGGGTGGGCCAAGTCAAAACTGGGGACGGGTGTGTGGGAGGGGGGTCGACAATTTTTCCCGGAGAGTACTACCCCGTCAAACGGTCAAAGGGTAGGTATATACCGACGGCAAAATGGCCCCTCCGCCGTCGTCTGGTTAACGTTAAAAAAAACCTGTTGACGTAACCACAAAGGCGATATTCTCTCCGAGTGCTATAGCCGCGACGGTGCAGTTCGAGGCGACTGTGTATGTTCCGGTGACAGGCACAGTGGTAATCACGCCGTCATGGGATGATGGGTCCTCTCCGGTATACGTACCTGTGGTTGAGTCAAACGTGAGCTGGCTCACGCCGGTGGTAGGTTGCCCGGCCCTATCTGTGCCGCCTTTCGGAAGCCCGTAGTCCCACTCAGAGAGGCGTTTGAACAAGTCGCCGCCCAGGCAGCCGAACTGAGCGCAAAGCTGGCCAGAACAATCGTTAAAGCAATGCGAAGCGTTTTGGAAATCATGGTTCTCTCCTCTTCCCTGTTTTCTTCTTGCGTTAGAGTCGGCCCTTTCATGTGCCTATTGTCCCTATAAGCGTCAAGGTCCCGGTGGCACTATCAATGCTGTACATCGAGACGCTGTTCGAGCTGGAATTCGTCACGTAGGCGAACTTACCGGACGGATGGATGGCTATGGAGGTAGGAGATAGCTCTGTGGCTATCGTTCCTGTGGGCGTTAAGACGCCAGTCGTGGCGTCGATGGTATACATCGAGACACTACCCTCAGAGTTAGGCCCCGTCCAATTTGCCACGTAGACGAACTTACCCGCAGGATCCACGGCTACGGAGGCGGGGCTTGTTCCCGCAGCAATCGTCCCGATGGAAGCTAAGGCCCCAGTCGTGGCGTCGATGGTGTACATCGAGACGCTACCGTCAGTCTCATACCCCGTCCAATTTGCCACGTAGACGAACTTACCCGCAGGATCCACGGCTACGGAGGCGGGGCTTGTTCCCGCAGCAATCGTCCCGATGGAAGCTAAGGCCCCAGTCGTGGCGTCGATGGTGTACATGGAGACGTCGTTCGAGTCGAAATTCGCCACATAGGCGAACTTGCCCGCGGGATCGACGGCCACGGAGTCGGGACCAAATCCTGCGGCGATCATCCCAATGGACGTCAAGGCCCCGGTAGTGCTGTTGATGGTGTACATCGAGACGCTGGATAAACCGCCGAAGCTGCCCGCCGGGAAAGCTCCCCCATCCGCCGCATAAGCGAACTTGCCGGATGGATCCACCGCCACCGAATTGAAAAACTCCGGAGTTCCGTTTATCCCTGTTCCGTTTATCCCTCCTGTGGTGGACGTTAAGGCCCCGGTCGTGGGATTGATGGTGTATGTCACAACGCTGCCAAAATCGATATCCCACACATTTCCCGAACTCGCCACGTAGGCGAACTTGCCAGAAGGATCTACGGTCACGGAGTCGGTAAATTCGTCATTTGTAGGCACCGGTGGTCCTATGGACGCTAGGGCTCCGGTGGTGGGGTCGATCGTGTACATGGACACGTAGCCATCTAAATCGCAGCCCTGACTCGCCACATAGGCGAACTTTCCGGCAGGGTCCACAGCAATTGATTGCGGATAATCAGCTCCTGAGTTTATGGTGAAGGTCAACGCGTTCGAGCTACCCCCGCCGGTCGCTGCCGTTCCAGCGCACGACTGAACCGGTCACAAAATTTGACCCTGGATAAGGCCCAACTACCTCCAACTGAACGGGCTCTCCTGCGGGAGCGCAGTTTGGAAAGAGAACCTGGATCGTCGGGACGGAGCCGCTTGTAATGGTGAAGTTAATCGCCTTGGAGGTGCCACCGCCGGGAGCGGGGTTGGTCACTGTCACGGCCGGCGTGCCGGTTGAGGCGATGCTGGCAGCAGGGATGGCCGCAGTCAATTGCGTGGAGTTGATGAAGGTGGTGGCGGGCGTCGACCCGCCGAAGTTAACCGTAGAAGCTGCGACGAAATTCGTCCCATTGATTGTGAGCGTGAAAGCCGCTCCGCCAGCTACGGTACTGTTCGGCGAGATTGTGGTGATTGTTGGAGTGGGATTGGATCCGCTCGATGTAGGCTGATTAATCGATGACGGACTGGTGCCGCCTCCGCATCCGGCAAGGAGCAAAAGGCTCACAATCCCCCCAACTGCGAGCTTTCTCACCAGCACTGTCTCGCTTTTCACGGCACCCTCCCGTTCCAGTTACCCACTTCCACATCACTGACCGTCGGCGAGATGCACAACCGCTTCAAATGAAGAAGTGTGCATCCAACCTAGTCAGCGCACCGTTAGTCCTTCTCCTCCTCCAACCTCGTCCCCTCTCCCGTGATAACCTTGCCCGTCTCCAGTGGCGCGCTGAGCACGGAGAATCTCTTGCCTCCGTCAAGGACGATGATGTTGTTGGCTTTTGTACCATCCGCAGCGAAGAGCGACCCGGTACAATCCGGATCGACCGTGTAGCTTCCGTTCGGCCACGAGGAATCGGTCCAGTCGTAGGATCCATCAAGGCTGCTTCCGGTCGCGCGAATGATGCCGCGCGTCCCGTCTCCGTTAAAGACGTCGATGCCCATCTCGGCGGTAGGGCCACCCAAGGATTTGTTCACGCCCGACCTGAGGTAGGCATAGGTTCCTTTGAGGCTGGCAACGCTACAGCCGCGATCCGATTCGGGAGCAGCGTTAACCGCCGAATGACACAAATGACACAAATGGGAGTCCTTTTCGCACTAGCGAATTAGTCGTCACAGTGTACGGGACGCAGGTTGTGCTTATATACAGTCTTTCCGACTGCCCTTCCCAAGCGCTCGGCCGCGACCTGATCGGTTCGAAAATGTATCCCGCCGTATACACGCGCGTCAGAGATGTCATCGGTAATCTGCTTAAACGAAGTGTATTGCAAGACGATGGTGGGCACTGCAGGATTGGTCAACGTGATCGAAAATCCATCATCGCCGTAAATGCGTCTCATTACCGCCGCCGCGCTGTTGCCCGCACTGCCGTGGTTTGAGGGATAGCTTGGGAAGCAGGGAGTCGTGATGAATGGGGCCCAGTTGGGATCACCCGCGGTGTTCGGATTGCCGTCCGTGTTGCCCGCATGGATTGCCGTTTCAGGACGCCAAAAGTTGTAGGTGTACTTGTTGAGGAATGACGCCACCAGGCTGTCGCTCATCGCCATATTGATCAGGGCCAGAGCACGCGCATTGTCCGACAGGGAGCGTCCCTGTGCCACTGCGACCTGCTGCGCGGCCTGATTAAAGACCTGAGTTGGCGACGAAGCTGCATAGAACAGGGCTACATTCGCCCGATCTTGAGGCCGCTGTGTGCTATCAACACTGCCCACCGTCATCACTTCGTTGTACGCCCGGGCATATCTGTCGCTAGTGAGCGCGGGTGGCGGATCAAGGAGAAAGTTACTCGCGCTCGCGATGCCGAACGGAGTTACGTTCTGCCATTGAAAGCCGGTCCCGACCGCGACCCCATTTACAACCGGGCAACTCGGTGTTGCCTGCCATGCCCCTGGAACAGATGGACCGGGTGTGTAGAATTGCGGAGGTGACGAGCCGTCGTTAGCTCGTAGAGCGATCATGGCCGCAGCTGCGGCGTCCCCGGTTGCGATGCCATCGGTCTTGGCTGAGCCGTCGGGTATGGACTGCATGGAGTTCATCCAATCGGCATAAAGCGTCGGCTGGCTGGCTGGAAAGTAGGTGCTGAGCACCTGATACGCAGCCTCTATCGCTGCTGCATCGGGTGAGGCGCCAGGCGGCGCAGTGATGGTCCCAAGATACGGCTGGTACTTGTGCGTGATGGAATTGACCGCTTCAAAAACAGCGAGTTGTACAATCGCCGCGTAGCGTGCCTGGGCGAAGGGATTCTGTTTGTTGGCGACGGCCGTGTTTACCGCAATCGCATTCCAGTCCAAAACAGTATCAGCTCTTGCGGCTGTCGATCCAACCACAAGACTCAGCATCAATACGCAAAGTTTGAAAATCTCTTTCATCACTCTTGTCCTCCAGCCGTTTCTCTTTTCGTCCCGCCGATCGGTTGACGCGAGCGGCATGATTGCAATGTCACAACCGGATTGTCCATAGCGGAGCGTGTGTCGGAGCGTTATGGTTTGTGTCCCGCCAAGTGCAGGCATTGATTGCACTTAGACCGCGGCTTTCCATGTGGTGTAGAATTCGTTTAATTTCTCTGGGCGTGCCATGACTTCCCAGCTAATTGGACTGCAGCAATCGATCCGGTTCGGTGAAGACTTCGAACTCGATCTCCGCCCCCGGCGGCTGCGCCGCGGCAGTCACGTGTTAAAGCTGGAACGTATCCCGCTGGAAATCCTTATTCTGCTCCTGGAGCACCGGGGCGAGATCGTCAGTCGCGAGAAAATCGTGGCCAGGGTTTGGGGTAATGATGTTTTCCTCGACACGGATAACAGCATCAGGGGCGCAATCCGCAAAGTCCGCCAGGCTCTTAAGGACGACCCCGAAACCCCGCGGTTTATCCAGACCGTGACCGGACGAGGGTATCGATTCATTGCGCCGATTATTTCTCCCCAAGAAGAACACACTACGGAGCCACCCAAACCTGAGGCATCAGTCGTCCCCATAGGTACGCAGAGTTTCGTTCGGGAGCCAGATAGCTGGCCGCAAGGCGGCAGCCTGGGCCTGATGGACCAAGAACAAGGGCGGACAGCGGGGCAGGTACCGGGCACTGAAACCGCTCGTGGACAAGTACGGCGGCATGCGCGGACGTGGGTTTTCGTTGGGTTAGCTTCGCTGGCAGTTGTGTCCATTCTGTCACTCCGCGAATTTTGGAGCTGGCGAGGCTCGCGCGTCCCCGCCGTTTTCCAGCGCAAGACAGTCTTAGCTGTGTTGCCGTTCGACAATTTGAGCCGAGATCCTGATCAAGAGTTCTTCAGTGAGGGGCTGACGGAAGAGATGATCGCTCAGCTTGGGAAATTGAATCGGGATCGACTCAAGGTGGTCGCACGCAGTTCTGTTGCAAAGTACAAAGGGAGCGGGCTGGCCGCGAGGGAGATAGGTAAGGAACTGAACGCTGACTATCTTGTCCAAGGCAGCATTCGACGCTCGTCGGACCGTATACGCATCACTGTCCAGCTCATCAAGGCACGTGATCAGATCGACGTCTGGACCGAGAGTTACGACCGCGAACTCAAAGATGTGCTGGCCGTGCAGGACTCCGTGGTGCGAAGCATCGCAAGTGAGATTCACATTGCTCTTACTGAAGAACAGGAAGAGCGTTTGGCTACTCCGCGGCAAATAAGCCCGGAAGCATACGAGGCGTACTTGAAGGGTCGCTATTACTGGAACAAGCGAACCGGCGAGAGCATGCAGAAGGCGGAGCAATATTTCGAGCAGGCGATCGACAAGGATCCCACGTACGCGGCAGCGTATTCGGGACTGGCAGACTGTAACAGCGGACTGACGTGGCACGGATTCAAGTCCCCCGCCGAGGCACTCCCGAAAGCTTACGCCGCGGCACGCAAAGCGCTAGAGATCAATCCAGAATCGGCTGAAGCCCATGCGTCCCTGGGCCTTGCCATGACCCATAGTTGGGATTGGACCGGTGCGGAGGCCGAGTTCAGGGGCGCTTTGCAGTTGGATCCCCAATACGCAAACGCGCACCACTGGTACGGAGACTACCTTTCCATCAGGAGCCGCCATGGCGAGGCACTTGCAGAAGCGAAGCATGCACTAGAGCTCGACCCCCTTAACCTCATGATCAGCACGTGGGTGGGACTTCGCTACTACATGGCACGTGACTACTCCCGCGCAATCGATCAAAATCGAAATTCCGTTGAACTGGATCCGAACTTCGCTGCCGCTCACCTTCTGCTCGGAGAGGACTATCGTGAGGCAGGGCTACACAGCGAAGCTGTTAACGAGCTGAAGAAAGCGGCGAATCTGTCAGGCGACAGCCCACTCTATACCGCGCAGGTCGCCGTTGCCCTTGCAGTTGCAGGACGGAATCGCGACGCACTCCGAATCGCACACAAACTGGAAACGATTTCGAGGAAGCGTTACGTTTCCCCTTACGGCTTGGCTCAGATTTACGCAGCGTCAAATAAGAATGAGGACACATTCAAATGGCTAGAAGCCGCCTATGAAGATCACGCTGTTTGGATGGGATACCTCGCGGTCGACCCGATTTTTGACCGATACCGCTCGGATGAGCGCTTTAAGGATCTTCTCCGGCGCGTAGGCCTGCCCTGACAAAGAAGTAACCTTGGGAAATCTCGCTCTCCTCCGGATATCCTGTCGGGTGGTCGGCAAACCGGAGGCGATCCGAACCGGCCACACTAAGCGAGTTCCTCAATTGGTGAAAAATCGCCATTACACTCATCCATCCGCCGAAACACCTGCCAATTTCGCCAGCGCCTCCCAGTGCCGTGGATGTGGGCGATAGCCTTGTCGAATCCGAGACGCGGGGGGTGCGAACCCCGTTTTACGGGCGAGGAGGAAAACCGGGCTGTGCTCTCGGCCTCGCGGATTGCTGATTGACCTGTCAATACAACTCTACGGCTTTTGATTGACTCGCCCGAGTCACCGACCTAAGATTCTGCTCCAGTGATCGGTAAAACCATCTCGCACTACAGGATCCTCGAGAAACTTGGCGCAGGTGGGATGGGTGTGGTCTACAAGGCTCGTGACACACGTCTCGACCGCTTTGTCGCCATAAAAGTCCTGCCTGCGGAGAAGGTCGCCGACCCCGAACGTAAGCGGCGTTTCGTGCAGGAAGCGAAGGCGGCTTCCTCTCTAAACCACCCCAACATCATCACCATCTACGACATCGGCCAAGCCGAGGGCGTTGACTTCATTTCCATGGAGTGCGTCGTCGGCAAGACGCTCGACCGGCTGATTCCCCAGCGCGGGATGCGGCTGAATGAAGCTCTGAAGTGCGCTGTCCAGATTGCCGATGCACTCGCTCGGGCGCACTCCGCTGGCATCGTCCATCGGGATCTCAAACCCGGAAACATCATGGTGAACGAGCACGGGCTGGTGAAGGTTCTCGACTTCGGCCTGGCTAAGCTGACCGAATCCACTCCAGTTGGCGAGGACGAGTCCACGCGCACCCTGCGGCCCACGACAGAAGAGGGCAAGATCGTCGGTACTGTTGCGTACATGTCTCCCGAGCAGGCAGAGGGCAAGAAGGTCGATGCCCGTTCGGACATCTTCAGTTTCGGATCGGTGTTGTACGAGATGGTTACGGGAAAACAAGCGTTCCACGGCGATACCAAAGCCTCGACGCTAGCGGCCATTCTGAAGGAGAATCCCCGGCCGGCGAGTCAACTTGTGGATGGCCTTTCCAGAGAAGTGGAGCGGCTGATCTCCCGTTGTCTGCGGAAGGAGGTCAATCAGCGCTCCCAGCACATGGACGACATCAAACTCGCGCTGGAGGAACTGAAAGAGGAGTCCGATTCCGGCGTGCTGGGAACCGCAGCCGTGACCACACCGAAGCCTCGTCGTCGACTGGTATGGGCCCTGTGCGTAGCTGCAGCGCTGGTTATTGCAACGGTTGGAGTGTGGCTGGTTCGATCGAAGAATGAAGTGCCCGAGGTGCCGTTGGTGGTGGTTCCGCTGACCAGCTATCCGGGCAACGAAGATGAACCGTCGTTCTCCCCGGACGGAACACAAGTAGCATTTGCCTGGAATGGAGAGAAGCAGGACAACTGGGATATCTACGTTAAACAAATCGGCGTGGAACCGCCTTATCGGTTGACCAATGATCCAGCGACGGATTACAGCCCTGCTTGGTCCCCGGATGGGCGTTTAATCGCCTTCTTGCGATACCTCCCGCCGGGCAAGACCGCGATCATGGTCATACCGCAGCGGGGCGGATCCGAACGCATTCTGGCGGAGGTCAGCGCGTCACTGCAGGGTCGAGCCCACGGTCCATCGTTATCCTGGACCCCGGACTCAAAATGGCTCGTCGGTCCAGCATCCACAACGGGACAACACGGTGTGGGCTTGCACCTGTACTCCGTGGAAACAGGAGAACAGCGACCGCTGACTAACCCGCCGATTGAAGAAATTGGCGACACCGCTCCGGCGGTCTCACCGGATGGCCGGATTCTCGTTTTCTCAAGGGTCTCACCTGATCTCTACAACAGAACTCTATGGCTCCTGCATCTTGGAGGAGGCTACCAACCGCTCGGGAAAGAGGAGAAAGTTCAAACTAGCAACATGACGAACGGGGGTGCAGCCTGGTTGCCAGATGGCACTGAATTCGTGTTCGGCTCCGGACAAGAACCCGGCCTCGGGCTTTGGCGTATTGCAGTATCCAGCGGCGCCATTCCCAGGAGAATCAATCTTGACGCGAGCAACGCCTCCGCGCCAGCCATTTCCCGGCTCGGAAGGCGTCTGGCTTTCGAGACTGAAAGGTTCGACCTGAACATCTGGCGTATCGACTTGAAGGGGCGGGGCCAAAAGCCAGGCCCGCTTTATCGATTTATTGCCTCCACACAGCGACAGATGTATCCGGCCTATTCACCAGACGGTCGGAGGATCGCCTTTATGTCGCAACGGTCAGGGACGGATGAAATCTGGATCTGCGACAGCGACGGTTCCAAGACCGCACAGTTAACTTCGCTCGGTGGATCTGCGATCTATGGTCCGAGCTGGTCCCCGGACAACCAGAACATCGCTCTAACAGTTGCACAGAAAGGAATGAAAGAGGACATCTATGTCGTCAGTGTGAACGGTGGTGTTCCTCGGCGCATGACGACAGATCCCGCGGAAGACAAGTGGCCTTATTGGTCGCATGATGGAAAGTGGATTTACTTCAGCTCAACCCGCACCGGTCGGGAGGAGATCTGGAAGATGCCATCCGACGGTGGAGAGGCGGTTCAGATCACCCGGGATTCCGGCGACACGCCGCAAGAATCAGCAGACGGCAAATATCTTTATTACATGAAAGGATGGCCGGAAGCCGTGAGCGTCTGGAGAGCCTCGGTGGATGGAAATCAAGAAGCGAAGGTTCTCGATTCTGTGCATAGCGAAGGCCAATGGGCTGTGGGGAAGGAGGGGATTTACTTCTTCAGAACTCCCGACAAAATGGGGCACAGTGACATCTGCTTCTACGAATTCGCCACGGGCCAAATCAGGAAAGTCCTGACAATTCAGCGGCCCGTGGATAACCATATCGCGGTTTCTCCCGACGGCGGGGCGATTATTTACCCGCAGTCTGACGAATCTGGCAGTGTCCTCATGCTGGTCGAGAACTTCCGGTAGGCGAATCTTCAGTGATCTAACCTGCGTTCGTGAATCCTCCGTTTCGAGACACAGTCTTCAGTGGGGACGGGTGTCTCCGGGTTCCCTTTGATCGTCTATGATCCCCTTGATGTCTCGGGCCGTTGCACCTGGACCGGAAGTCAACTGACGCTATCAGGCGATTTCACTCGTTGACCCTCGATGAGTGCTATGGGGATGTTTCGCCAATTACCCAGAACTGGGTGCTGCGGTTTGGGAGCAATTGTCGAGAGAGGCTTGATCCGGTACTTCGCTCAGCGCGGCGCAGCACCCTTCTGTCGCGCAGAAAAGAGTTCGACCCGGTTTCTTCCGTTCTTCTTGGCGGCGTACATACTGACATCGGCTTCGTGAAGAAGATCCGACACCGAGTGAGCGCGGTCCGGGGAGGTTACGGTAACTCCCAGGCTGATGGGCTGAAGCCAGACGTTATCCACACCATTCTCGGCGACAGGGCAGGCGACGGCCTTTCCATCCGCGGTGAATTGCACGCCCTTGGAAATTCGCGGATTGGCTTCCAGGAAACGCGGAGAACTGAGAGTTGCCACATCCAACAGGGCAATTCTGTGAGTGCCCGTCGCGGCGTCTGGATTCACCATTTCGATTCCGTACACCAGAGTTTTTCCATCGGGTGAAATGCCCATCCCCCGCCCCGTCAGAAATCCCCCGGCAACACTACTGCCTGGAATCGGCTCCGGTTTACCAGAACCATCCAGTGGAACTCGCCAAAGCTGTTTGGTGTCAGTGAAGTAGTAAACCCAATTCTGATTGGCAGCGCACACCGGAAACGAGTCAAACCTGATATCAGCCAGCTTCCCCGGATTCCACGCGAGTTACAGGGTCCGCGGGCCCTGCAATGATGTCAAGCGTCCGGCCCAGAACAGGGTGTAATGGTCGTACATCATCAGCCGACGAAAATACACGCCCAAAACTGAGGCTCGCTGAAGCTTGTTGGACATCGGTTTGCGCTGGTTGCGAGGAAGTTACGAATGTCGCGTCCCAGGTTGCCGCGGGGCCGGGCACGATGCAAAGCACGAGCAGTCTTGAGATAACGAGTGTTGAAAACAGGCGATAGCACGTTTTGACCTGTCGATGTGTCGATGAGCGATATCGCGATTTTTCGCCAAACCATCTTCCTCAGCAACAGCCAACTCCACGGCCTTCATTGACTTGCCCGTTTCACGGACGTACGATTTTGCGCAAATGATCGGCCAAACCATCTCGCACTACCGCATCGTCGAGAAGCTCGGAGGCGGTGGCATGGGCGTGGTGTACAAGGCAGAGGATCTCAAACTCGGTCGCTTCGTCGCGCTGAAATTCCTGCCGGACGAATTCGCTAATAATCCCGTGAGCCTGCAGCGCTTTCAGCGCGAGGCTCGCACTGCCTCGGCGTTAGACCATCCGAACATCTGCACCACCTATGAAATTGGAGAGCATGACGGCCGCCCTTTCATTGCCATGCAGTATCTGGAGGGCGTAACCCTGGCCCATCGGATCGCCGGACGAGCGCTCGACACCGAGATGGTGATCGAACTGGGCATCCAACTTGCCGACGCTCTCGACGCCGCGCATGCCAAAAGCATCATTCATCGCGACATCAAGCCCAGCAATATTTTTGTGACGGAGCGCGGGCAGGCAAAGATTCTCGACTTCGGGCTGGCAAAAGTCTCTTCCCGTCTTGCCTCCAGCTCGAGCTTGGCAGCAACTTCGGGGCTAAGTGTTACGCAGGACAACCTGACCACTCCGGGTTCTGCCTGGGGGACGATTGCCTTCATGTCACCAGAACAGGCGCTCGGGAAAGATCTCGACGCGCGCACTGACCTGTTTTCTTTCGGCGCCGTCCTATATGAAATGGTAACCGGCTCCCCACCCTTCCGAGGCGACACAACTGCCGCGATCTTTGACTCCATCCTGCATCGCTCGCCTGTGGCGCCGGTGAGGCTCAGCCCAGAGACACCCGTAGAACTCGAACGCATCATCAACAAGGCACTGGAAAAAGATCGGAACTTGCGCTATCAGCATGCAGCAGACATTCGTGCCGACTTGCAACGGCTGAAACGGGACAGAAGTGACTCGCAGCGAACCACCTTGATCGCAGAGCCGGTGGAAGCCGAAGAGCAACCGGGAAGCTCAAGTCGTTTAAGAACTGCCGCCGGGAGCATCAGTCGCGCGACGAGCGCACCTCATGTGGGAAGGGCTTCCCCTTCGGCAAGCTCAGGGCAGGCTCTCAGCCCCTGGCGCCGACCCAAGCTGGGCTTGAAAATCTTGGCGGCAGCGGTAGTCTCCGCTCTCATCGTTGTCGTTGCGGCCTTGCTTTATTTCCATTTTCGCAGGTCGCCGCAACTCACCGACAAAGATGTAATCGTGATCGCGGACTTCGCCAACACCACCGGCAATCCGGTATTTGACAGCACGCTGAAAGAAGCCTTGGCGGTCGATCTGGAGCAGTCTCCTTTTATCAATGTGCTTTCGGACAGAAAGCTGAGCGAGACCCTGAAGCTGATGGGAAGAACCTCAGACCAACGTGTGCCACGGGACGTAGGGCGCGAAGTTTGCCTGCGCACTGGAAGCACGGCTTTGCTGGTAGGATCGATCGCCAGCCTTGGAAGCCACTACGCGATTGTTTTGAAGGCGATGAACTGCCGGACGGGCGATCTGCTGGGAGCAGCCCAGGCGGAGGCTGAGAGCCGGGAAAAAATCCTGTTAACTCTTGGAGATGCTGCCTCCACTCTACGCGGCAAGATGGGTGAATCCCTGGCGTCGGTGCAGAAGTTTGACAAGCCGCTCGACGAAGCGACTACTTCTTCTCTCGAAGCCCTTCAGGCTTACACCGAGGGTGACCGACTGGCCCGGGAAAAAGGCGACACGGACGCTCTTCCCTTACTCAAGCGGGCGGTGGAACTCGATCCCAATTTTGCTCGCGCCTATGCCTCACTGGGCATTCGTTACAACAATCTCGGCCAGGCAACTCTGGCGATTGAGAACGTCCGCAAAGCTTACGAGTTGCGCGATCGGGTAAGTGAGCGGGAGAAGTACTACATTTCCTGCACCTACTTCACTCTGGTCACCGGTGAGTTAGAAAAAGCCATCCAGCAATATGAATTGTGGATCCGCGATTATCCCAGGGATTATGTCGCTCAAACCAATCTCGGAGTGAATTACTTCACCATGGGACAGTTCGAAAGAGCGGCTGACGTAACTCGGGAAGCCCTGCGCCTGGAACCCGCTTCTATCCTCGGCTACAACAATCTTGGAGTGGCTTATTTTTCCATGAATCGTCTGGACGAGGCGAAGTCCGCTTTCGACGAAGCCTTGGCGCAAAAGCTGGACGGTCCCTACCTGCGGCAATCCATTTATTACCTCGACTTCTTGCGCAAAGATGTGCCTGGCATGCAGCAGCAGTTCGCGTGGGCGATAGGCAAGCCGGGCACTGAGGACATCTTGTTGTCGGCGGAGTCTGACACGCAGGCCGACTACGGCCGCCTCGAGAAGGCGCGGCAGCTATCGACGCAAGCGGAAGAGTCAGCCAAGCGGAATGACTCTAAAGAGACGGCGGCGTTCTGGCAAGGGAATGAGGCATTGAGAGAGGTTGAGTTCGGCAACGCCGCCGACGGTCGCAAGCAGGCAGGCGAAGCTCTGGCCCTCGCTCCCGGACGAGACGTGAAGGTAGAAGCTGCGTTGGCCTTGGCCCGCGGTGGCGATGTCACTGCGGCTGAGAACCTTGTGCATGCGCTCAATCAAGAGTTCCCGCTGGATACACTCATGCAGAATTATTGGCTTCCCACGGTGCGCGGAGCCATTGCTTTGCAGCGGCACGATTCAGCCCAGGCTATTGCGATTCTGCACGCCTCCATCCCGTATGAATTGGCCGATCCGCCGCCGTTTTCTGCTGGGACGATGTATCCGGTTTACCTGCGCGGCGAAGCGTACCTAGGTGCGCGAAATGGCGAACTGGCTGCCGCCGAGTTTCAGAAGATCCTCGATCATCCCGGCGTGATCGTGAACTTTCCCTTGAGTACACTATCTCACCTCGGTCTGGCGCGGGCCCGTGCTCTCTCCCACGACAAGGCCGGTTCGCGTACCGCTTACCAAGATTTCTTTGCCCTCTGGAAGGATGCTGATTCGGACATCCCTATCCTGAAGCAAGCCAAGGCCGAGTACGCAAAGCTGCAATAGCTGAAGAAATCCTTCCTAAGTCTTGCTGTTTACCGATAGTTGCTGTTAACAGGCGATTACACGTTTTGACTGCTGGTCATTGAGTGTAACGGGGATTTTTCAACAACAATCCTATCAACGCGCTCTCAACTCCCCGGCTTTCATTGACTTGCTCGTTTCACGGACGTAGGATTCCGCTCCAGTGATCGGCCAAACCATCTCGCACTACCGCATCATCGAGAAGCTGGGCAGCGGAGGTATGGGCGTTGTCTATAAGGCCGAAGACACGCGGCTGCATCGCTTCGTCGCCCTCAAGTTTCTCCCCGAAGAACTGGCCCGCGATCCGCTGGCGCTTGCCCGCTTTCAGCGCGAAGCTCAAGCCGCCTCCGCGTTGAATCACTCCAACATCTGCACCATCCACGACGTCGGCGAGCAGGACGGCCACACTTTCATCGTCATGGAGTATCTGGACGGTGGAATCTTGAGCAACAAGATCGGCGGCCGTCCGCTGGATCTGGATTCGCTGCTGCGGTTCGCCATTGAGATCGCCGATGCCCTGGACGCAGCCCACGCTGCCGGCATCACCCACCGCGATATCAAAACCGCGAACGTTATGATTACCAGGCGGGGCCAGGCCAAGGTCCTCGATTTTGGCCTAGCTAAAGTAGGCGGCGGCCAGAGCGCGGGAAGCGGCCCCGACGATCCCACGCTTGGGGATAGCCATTTGACCACGGCTGGCGACACTCTGGGCACCGTCGCCTACATGTCGCCCGAACAGGTTGACGGCAAGCCTCTGGGCGGACGCTCCGACCTTTTCTCCTTCGGCGCCGTACTCTACGAGATGGCGACCGGACGGATCGCCTTCGATAAGCCGACCAAGGGATCGACGTTCGGAGCCATCCTGCACGGGCAGCCACTTCCGGTGCGGCAATTGAATCCGGGCATTCCCGAGCGCCTGGAAGAAATCATCCGTAAGGCCCTGGAGAAAGACCCCAATCTGCGATATCAGAGCGCGGCCGAAGTGCACGCCGATCTGCAACGGCTGAAGCGCGACAGCGAGAGCGGACGCATTTCTGCGGCAAGTTCAGGCACGGTGGCCGTGCCCGAAGCTTCCGCAGCCGGGCGCGGGAGGCTCAGAAAAATTGCGCTGACCGCCCTGCTTGTCGCCTTGCTCGCCGCCCTTCTGATCGGAGGCGGACTTTACTATCGTGGGCATCAGCAAAGCAAGCGCCTGACCGAGCGAGACACCATCGTTCTCACCGATTTTGCCAACAGCACGGGCGATGCCGTCTTCGACGACACGCTGAAGACCGCGCTCAACGTCTCCCTGCGGCAATCGCCTTTCCTGAATGTGCTCCCCGATAGCGAAGCCGCGAAGACCTTGCAGCAGATGACCCGTCCTCCTGACATGAGACTCACGCCCGAAGTGGCCCGTGACCTTTGCTTGCGGGCGGGCAGCAAGGCTTACATTGCCGGAGCGATTGGCAGTTTGGGCAGCAAATATGTGCTGGAATTGAAGGCGGTGAATTGCCAGAGCGGAGACACGCTGGCCGAGGAGCAGGTCGCGGCGGCGTCCAAGGAGAAGGTGCTGGACGTGCTGGGCGAGGCGGCATCCAAGCTGCGCGGCGAACTGGGCGAATCACTGGCGACGGTGCAGAAGTTTGATGTTCCGCTCTTGCAAGCCACCACGTCTTCGCTCGAAGCTCTGAAAGCATACACCCTTGGCAGGAAAGCTGGTGGCGAGAAAGGTGCTGCCGCAGCCGTGCCCTACGATCAGCGCGCCATCCAGCTTGATTCGAACTTTGCCACGGGCTATGAGGCAGCGGGTTACGACTACTACAGTCTGGGCGAACTCGGACGAGCCAGCGTTTACTTCACCAAGGCATTTGAGTTACGGGAACATGCAAGCGAGCGGGAAAAGCTGGAGATCACCGCCCAGTACTATCAGGTCGTAACCGGGGAACTGGAGAAAGCAGCAGAAACGTTTCAGCAGTGGATTGAGAGCTACCCACGAGACTTCCGGGCACATTTTGATCTGGGCGTCGTGTACGCCTCACAGGGGAAGTACGAGAAGAGCACGGAGGCGTGCCGCGAAGGCCTCCGCCTCGCTCCGGATGATGTCGGCCCCTACGAAAACATTGCCGACGGCCTGCTCGCCTTGCAGCGCTTCGGCGAAGCACGGCAGATCATCCAGCAAGCGCAGATGCGAAAGCTGGATGATTTCATAGCCCGCAACGCCCTTTATGCTCTGGCGTTTCTCGCGTCGGATTCCCCGGCGATGGCGGAACAGCAGCAGTGGTTCGCGGGCGAGCCCGACCTTGAGCACTTCGGGCTTTCGCTCGCCTCCGACACTGAGGCGTACGCAGGTCATCTGGTCAAGGCTCGGGAACTCACCAAGCGGTCTGTAGACTCCGCCATCCGCGCTGACAACAAAGAGAATGGAGCGCTGTGGCGGGCGATTGCTGCGCAGCGGGAAGCGGCCTTCGGCAACGCAGCGGAGGCGAAGCAGGCCGTGGCTGAGGCCTTGAAGCTCGCTCCCAACAGTCAAGGTGTCGAGGACGAAGCGGCGCTGGCATTGGCGATGGCGGGCGATGTGGCACGAACCGAAACCTTGGCGCAAGACCTCAACAAACGATTTCCGCTCGACACACAGATGCAGTCCCTTTGGTTGCCAGCGATTCGGGCGCAATCGGCGCTCAGTCGCAGGGATACACCCGCTGCGATCAATATCTTACAACGCCCTCTGCCACCGATTGAGTACGGCACGATATTGTTTGGCGCCAATCTCTCCTGCTTGTATCCCACGTACATTCGCGGCGATGCATACCTGGCGGCCGGACAAGGCAGCGCTGCCGCTGCTGAGTTTCAGAAGATTCTCGACCACAGCGGCATCGTCTGGAACTGCTGGACGGGAGCGTTGGCGCATCTGGAAGTGGCTCGTGCCAACGCCTTGCAATCGAGAACCTCACAGGGCGCGGATGCCGATGCCGCCCGTGTCCGGGCGCTCGCCGCCTACAAAGATTTCCTCACCCTCTGGAAAGACGCCGATCCCGACATCCCCATCCTGAAGCAAGCCAAAGCGGAGTACGCGAAGCTGCAATAGCCGAAGAACTCCTTCCCGGTCGCTCGCTGTTTACCGATGGTTTACGAAACCAGGCGTTAGCGCGCATTGACCTGTCGATGTGTCGATGAGCGTAACCGGGATTTTGCAACAGCTATCCAGCTAGCGGATACGTTAGCCACGACTTGAGATTGCTTCGTGAGTCACGATTGCTTTATTTAAGACATTACCAGCTTTAGCGAGTCGGAAGCCCTCGCCAAGATCTGCGCGTTACCCGTGTCAGCTTCGGATCTACCTCTTGCTAACCTGGGACTTTAAGATCTTTGGCGGGCCGACATCTGGCGGCATTTCTCCCGTCAGAGAATTCAAGAACGCTTGCAGATCGCTGCGCTCCTGCCCCGACAAGAAGTCCAACACGTGAATCTCCTTGTCCAGATTGGGATTGGAGTTACCTGCTCCGATATAAAAATCGATGACCTGCTTCAGATCTTTCAGGCTGCCATCGCTCATATAAGGCGCCCGCAACGCAATATTTCGCAAGCAAGGCGTTTTAAACTTCGCTTTGTCGGCTTCGTTGTGGGTTACGGCGTATAGACCGACATCGGTGAATTCTCCCGCGCTTACGCCGACCCCTACATTGTGAAACTGGTTATCCGTAAATAGGGCGTACTTCTCTCCCACCGTGTGACAGGAGGCGCAATCACCTTTTTTCTTCGAAGTAAACACAACGTATCCGCGCTTTACCGCCGCGTTGACCGCGTTTTTATCATGTCCATATTTCCAGCGATCAAAAGGTGAGTTGCCGCTGATCACCGTGCGCTCGAACGAGGCAATGCTCTTCTCCACCATTTCATAGGTAATTGGTCTCGGACCCCAGGCTTCGGCGAATTGTTCGCGATAGCTGGGGTCGGCATTAAGCGCTTGCTCGACAGTTACCAGCGTATTGGCCATCTCAACCGGGTTCTGGACTGGGCCTTCCGCTTGGTTCTCGAGGCTGGGAGCACGACCATCCCAGAACTGGACCTTGAAATACGCGGCATTCACTACCGGCGGAGAGTGGCGAGTTCCGGTTTTCTTACTCACCCCTTCGGAAACCGGCCTGGAATCGGCAAAACCGAATTGCGGGCTATGGCAAGAGGCGCAAGAAACGCTCTTATCCAGCGAGAGAATCGGATCATAGAAGAGACGGCGGCCCAGCGCGATGGTTTCTGCGGTTGGAGGATTATCGGATGGAATCAGCACAGGTGGAAGCCCCAGTGGAGCTTTGATCTGCACTGCCTTGCCGACGGGCATCACTCCCGCAGCTGGTTGATTTCCGCCTTGAAGCAGCAGGCCAGAGGCAAGGACTGCGATGAGGATGACGAGGAAAAATCTGGCTGAATTCATAGCAACCTCCAAGGAATGGAGACTCCGGCTTTCGCTTTGCAAATAATGAGTTGTACGACCGGCAGACTGAATTGATCTGAAGGGCCGGAGCCTGACGGGTTCTGAAGTCTGCAGCAACACAATCTTAGTCCGATTCGGCGGACCCAGTTGGTGATGCTAATCACGCTTAGCGGTGACATCACACTAGGCGAGTTGATGTTGGAAACTGGGGCTGGCCTACGTTTGCAGAATCCTAAAGAAGTCACAGCAAACTTCTACGCGGTGCCTCTCCAATGGCGGACCAGCTCGACGAGCGAAACCGACTCTGGGGTTATGAGTTCCGATGGGCCTGGGGCCCACCCATTGAGATGAAAATGGGGTGAGGTGTGCGTGTAGGCTGATGGAGCGTGGACGGCGAAGGTCTGTTTGCACTCTGGATGAAGTGAGGCCGTTTTTGAGTTTGATCGGGAACGCGCGTTTTGGACCAATCTGTGTCGCGCCACCACTGCCCGTAGCAGGGGTGGTAGCACGTGACGGTGTGTAACCTTTTTCGCGTGCGTTCTGCCGCTTCCACGCCAGGAGGAAGCGATGAAGGTCGCGGGGATCGACGTACACAAGAAAGTTTTGATGGTGGTTGTCGTGGATGCAAGTACGCCGGAAGAGAAACCAGCGCGGCGGCGATTCGTCACGATGCCGAGCGAACTGCACCGCCTCTTAACGTGGTTGCGGGAGCAGGGGGTAGAAGAGGCGGGGATGGAATCGACTGCGCAGTACTGGCGGTCAGTGTGGCTAGAACTGGAGCCCCACATGCGTTTGCACTTGGCGCAGGCGTTTTCCAACCGTGCTCCACGTGGGCGCAAGCATGATTTCAAGGATGCCGAGCGGTTGGTGCGCCGACTGATTGCCAACGAGCTGATTTTGAGTTTTGTGCCCAGCGGCGAACAGCGTATCTGGCGGAGCATGACCCGCATGAAGCTGCAACTCACGCGCGATCGAGTGCGACTGCAGAACCAGATGGAGTGTCTGCTGGAAGAGATGCGGATCAAGCTATCGATTGTCGTCAGCAATTTAGTGGGTGCCAGCGGGTTGCGCATTCTGCATGCTTTGGCAAACGGAGAGACCGACCCCAGGAAGTTGGCGCAACTAGGTGGTGAGCGGCTGCAGTGCACCGAGGAGCAACTGGTGGATGCTTTGACGGGAAGAGCACAGCCCGTGCATGGGGAGATGTTGGCTTTGCAGCTACAGCGGCTGCAGTTGATCGATCAGCAAATGGCTCAACTCAACAACATGATCGCGGCGGCCATGAAGGCGCATCAAGACGCCGTGATTCGATTGGCAGAAGTACCTGGTTTGGGAGTGGATTCTGCGCAACAAATCATCGCGGAGGTGGGCGCTCAGGCCAGTACGTTCCCATCGGCGGCGGAGTTGACCTCGTGGGTGGGAACCTGTCCCGGCAAGGAGGAAAGCGCGGAGCAGAACCACAGCAGTCGCTCTGCGAAAGGCAATAAATATCTGCGCCGCGTGCTGAACCAAGCAGCCCACGCTGCTGTGGCGAAGAAAGGCAGTCATTTTCAAGCCGTGTTCCGGCGCCTGCTGCCCCGTCTCGGCTATCAGTCCGCCATCTGGGCGGTTGCTCATCGGCTCTGTCGTCTGGTTTGGAAGATCTTGCATGAAGGAGTGCGCTCTATCGAGCAAGGCCACGAAGTCGGTCCCCGAGAGAAGAAAAAACGTGCTCAGATGCTGGCACGAGCACTTCGCAAGCTTGGCTATGAGGTCACCATCACCCCCATAAACCAACTTGCGGCCAACCCTGTTGTCTAAGGTCTCAGGACAGGATTTTCGACGGAGTGCTATGGGGATATTTCGCCAACTGACTGGAGGAATGAACGAGTCGGGTGCGTCGGCAAGAAAAGAGGCCGGACCCAGAAGTTGAGTCCAGCCGGAGTGCGAACCGGTCGTGAGGGTCGAATGACGTACAGTCGCTAACCCATGACCGTGTTCCGTTTGTTGAAACTAAGAGCAGAATACCCGCTGCGCGGTTCTAGTAGCTGGTCAATATTGAACACTTTCCGAGGAAAATGACAGACGACGACTTCTTCCGACTCACGAAAATGGATTTGTGCATTGACCCGGTCAACGAGTGATAACGCGATATTACGTCAACCATGCTGGACGGGGACCCACTCCGACGCTAGCGGGTTGGAGCTCATCAAACTGGCTAAGCGCGCTGGCTCGATGATTGCTTCTCATGTGTTACGCATTAGGCGGCAGATGCCGATATGGCAAGGATTTCACTGTGGTAGATAAAGCGGCCCCGAGTTGGCCCTCAAACATCTGGGCCTTTTTCGAAAGCAACACACAACGCACCGAGATGTCATGCCTATTGAGCGTTTCTGCAAGTTCCATCGCGTCAGCATACGGAGGATCGGTTAGAGGCAAAAGAGCGCGTGGATCACAAGGATCCTGCGCGGACGTGACCCAGACGACGAAGGTGAGCACGTCGCTTCCATACTTACCGGTGATCTCCCAGCATCCCACGATCGGAAAGCCAATTCCGACAAGCATCCGTGAGGGTTGCACCTCATTGAGAATTTCAGTGCCGCGTGATGCTGCTGGATGCTCGGCTTTTTTCGCTGATAAGTGAAAGATAAGTGTCATTCACTTCCCGGCTTTCGCGGCCTTCGTCTTCCGCTCGGCGAACAACTTTTGTGAGGCGCGGAATTCGTCCATCGTCGCGGCGCTTCCAGTCATTTTGAGTATAGCTTTCATCCCGCTGAGACATAGAACATGGCCCAGCACCGCTTCCGCAACCGCCCCCAGCGATGCATCCGATGGCAGAACTGTGCCGTCCACTCGCAACAAAGGCTCTGGTCCCAAGTCGGCATCAAGTGTAAGGTCGAACACGCCATCAGTGCCTTGCTCTACGAGTAGGACTATCTTCCGTTTGTTTTTCTTCGCCATCGGTCTTTCCCCCTGCCTCCCCTATCTTACGCGCCCGGCCGGGGGCTGGGAGAGTTTCCGTCGTGCTTGCTAGTGGCGGCCAGCGGAGTTACGATGCCGAAACCGTCCACAGATAGTCGGGCTTGGGCTTGCACGGGGTCGCTCGGGGTCATTGGGCGTACTTGGCAACAAAATGGGGGACAAACTGCGGGACAGTTCGCATGTCTAGCACCTTGCGCATCACACGCCATGCCTACGAGTTGTTTGAGAGGCGTGGCTGTGAACATGGTCACGACTGGGAAGATTGGTTCCGAGCGGAATCAGAGCTGTACCTCAATGAGTTCTTTAAAAAGGGATGTCAAGAAAAAACTCCGCCTCGACCGGAGTAGAGATTCTTTCTCGAGATCCAGCCCACTGTAGGTTCGCTTCTCTGGAGAAGCTTGGCTTGTTATCCATTCTGGTAAATTGCTCTGCTGATGGTGGCCATGCGATCGAGTTTGAGAAAGCGACAAGCGAGCCGGTTGTTTCCGAGGCAACCATGGTTCTATCCGAGGCTCGTGGCCTATGGCTATTTCTGGTTATCCGAGAGGGCATAACGTGTAATGGGTGACTCGGTGCCAAAGCACGCGGGGCCGATCTCATTGACTGATATTCCTCTCGAACCGAGCATCTCCAGAACGCGACCGACCACCACCGGAGAGAATCCCAGAGATGGAAAGCCTTCTTCACCGGAGATGCTCAAGCTGCTTGCCGAGGCAAGGTTTGTGGATCGAAAACCACTCCTTTCTTCCACATGGTTAAGGTGATGGTGGCTATCTTGCGTGCCAGTGTCAGACGCGCCATCGTCGGCCGCATCCCCTTCTCCACCCGAGCTACATAAAAGTCGTGCAGGGGACCAGGACGTGTGCTGGCAGAGATGGCAGCACTTTTGAAAAGGCTCTTCAGATCTTTATTATGGTTGTCATTCAGACCGCGCACGGTGATGCGCTCGCGGTTGCGTTGCAGTTTGCCTCGCACATTGCGGTACTCACCGCTGTCGTGAGTCTCGACGGCGAAACCGCTGTAGGCCCAGAGCTGCCGCTTGGTACGGAAACGGTGGGGTGTTTGCAGCAATGCCACCAGCAAAGCGGCGCGAATCGGGCCGATCGAAGGAATCTGGCGAAGTAACTTCACCGCAGGGTGCTTGTGGCTCTCCCGCAGGAGTTCGCTTCGGGCTTCCAGACGCAAGGGTTGCAGACCATCGAGTTGCTGGTATAAATGCTCGGCTCGAACCCGAACTCCTGGTTCCACGAGCTTGGCCAACCAGTCGGCGCGATGACGGGGAGCATAGACGCTGGTGCCACCGCAGGGAATACCCCAGCTGCGGTACAGGGCTTTGATCCGATTCATCCCGCGGGTCACATCTTTGGTGATTGTCAGATAGCTCCGCCACAGCTCTTTTAAGGCCCGTATTCCATGCTCTTCGTGGTACACCGGTTTGAGTTGGTTGGTGCGTAACAACTCGGCCAACTTTCGCGCGTCGATCCGGTCACTCTTGTTGCCCTCTTTCAACAGAGCCGCTTTTCGCGGGTCGCAGACTACTAGCCGGTTGACATGGGGTTTCAGGAGATCGTGTAACCAGGCAGCCGAGGTTCCTTCCTCGAAGGTCAGAGACAGAGTCCCTTGTAGTCCTTGGATGAACTCCACAATCGTGGCCGCCTTGGTTTCCAGCAGGCACTCCATGATCAGCTTCCCCTGAGCATCCATCACCGCAACGGAGATAGCGGCCTGATGAACGTCCATGCCGATATACTTTTCTTGACTCATAAAGGCGCTCCTTTTCCTAGGTTGACGATGCGAACAATCCACAACCTACCGCAAAAGTGGGCGCCTTTTTATATTGCGTGAAATCGCGATTTAACAACAGTCCGTTCAGGCGACTACAATGTCCCCGTAGACGGGCCGTGGCTTCTCGCGGCTGCCTAAATCATCTCTCTGGCAGGGGGCAGAACATGCCTTTTGAGAACCCCTCAGCTTCCACGGCAAACGTGCGATTAAATCGTGCTCGGTAATTTTCCCAGCAGATAGCCGCATTTAACTCCACGAGTTCACGCTCAGAAAAACGTCTTTTGAGCTCCCCGTAAAGCTCATCGCAAACGTCCGAAGGTGTCCGCGTAAGGCTTACAGCCAGACGCAATACCAGCTTTTCTTCATTGCTGAAATGTGAGCTGTTTTCAAACTGCGACAGGTCACTCAACTGCTCTTCCGTGATTCCAGCTTTCCTGCTCACGGCAGAATGAATGTCGATTCAAAGCGGACAGCCTACCATCGCCGCGACTTTGAGTTGGACCAACTCCTTCAGCTTTGGCGGGACAGTCCCGCGGGTAGACGTATACCTGCCCATTAAGTCGGCTAACGCAAGCAGCTTCGAATCTTTGGCGCGAATGCGGGTGGAGAGCGGGACGTGCCCATACCGGCGTTTCGCGTGCCAGAAGATCAACTTCGCAAACAATCCGGCTTCGTGATCCTGAACACCCTTTGTACGAACTACGTCTTCTCTTGTATCCGCTGCAGAGTCTCTCATAAAGTTCCAGAGACCCCTTCCACAAGAATCATGTTCGTCTTTGCCGAGCGCTGCCGCAACGCTTTCAGTTCGGCATAGCCCGGACTATTCCACCATCGGCGGGCTTCCTCCGCGGAATCGAAACGGACAACAACCATGCGACCCGGATGCCAATCTCCCTCCAACACTTCGACCTCTCCGCCGCGAACAAGGTAGGTACCGCCCGCCGCAGCAAGATTGGGAGAAACGGCTTGTCGATAAGCCGCATAGACTTCCGTGTCATTCACGGCAATTTCGATGATGAGGAACGCGGCCAATTCGTCACACCCCCGATACTAGAATGTGTCGAAGATCACTTTATCTATAGCGTTCAACAGGTTGCAAGTGAATAGTATGCGGGCTGCCCTACCTTTCGCGCTCTTTGCGAAAAAAGCCTGCCCTGAACTTGCCGTGCACCAGTAGTCAATTTTTGAGAACAGCGATGTCACAAGCTCGCGCCGTCTGTTTGCCCGTCAGCGGGGGATTTTGAGCGTAATCGAGATGTTACAACAGTTGCTTCGTTGCGCACCGTCTTGTCGGTGGCAGCTTCCGCTTTTTCGGGCCGTATGATGGAACGATGAGCGCACACCGGTGGGGAGCTGCGGGCCCGCCACTCGAAGCTTATTCGCGGGTCACAAACCCGGAGCGATTCGCATCCCTGCACGACAGTGCGGCAGGATTGCTCCATCGTTTAGAGCGCGAGTTCGAGACCGAGCGCAGGGAGGCGTACGGCCTCGACCCCGAGTTGGAGCACGACTGCAATCTGTCGCGCCCGAGCGTAGCCCTCCTGCCGTGCGACGTGGGTGCAGCGCCCCTCATCATTGCCTTCTCAGATTTTCCGGGACTCTGCGTACGTTTTGGGCGCTGGTACGTCGTTGCTTTCCCGACGTGCGGATGAGACGCGTGCGATGAAACGGCGGAGAGTGAAACCGAACGTTTGAGATCACTGATTGACAACATGACAGCGGGTCGCTTTCGTGAAGCTATCCGAGTTCGCGCTGATGGGACTGCATGGAAAGAGTCGGAGTTTTGGTCCACCGGCGGGCGCTGTCCAGAAGAGTTGCGTCTCGATCAGACTCGAACTCGGAAGCTACTAGACGGAGGAGATCGGTCCTCCTACGAGTGGGGCCCGTGGCTCAGACGCCACTGAGACTCGAAACCAAAGCGATTACAACTCAAAACCCCTGTTCATGAGTCGATGAGTGATATGGGGATTTAACAACAACTAGCCGCTCACCGTTCCAGAGACGAGCGGTACAATCTTTAAACGGCTAAGGAGGCCATGTGGTAGAGCAGAGTGTTCCAAATCCGATTCAGGCCCCCGAACTCGAAAGAATGGTCGCTGTCCTGCGGAAGAGAGCCGAGCAGGCAAAAGTAAGGCTCCCAAGTAAAAGAGCGGTGGAAGATGCGCTCCTCCGTCTTATTGCCCATGCCTCGATGACCGGCACGGCGATTACCCCGACCTACACTCGACAGGTGTTGAAGCATTTCATCGACGCGCAGGCGCACCGGGCGCACGGGGTTTCCGCCGATTCTTTTTCGAAGATGCCTCCTGAACAAAGCGGCACGATAGAAGCCAACATCAGACGCCAGGATCGGGTCGAGTCAGGTCACGATCTCATTTTCTGCTTGCAAACACGGGATGGTAGAAACAACCATCGAGTTAGATACGAACTGGAAGTGAACATGCGCGAGAGCGAACGTGAACGACTGGCACGCTGGGACGCATACGAGCGTGAATTGGCACGCCGTGCGAAAACGCGAAAACAAGGGTAAAAGTCCAGTAAAGACGCCTTTCTTTGCAGGTTGGCGAAACTTAAAAGTTTTCCCGACCCGAATCGCTACCGAAAAACAGACGATCTACACTCCTTGAGAATTGGCCAATCCTCGGTCGATGAGTGTAACCGCGATTTATCATCAACTGACAGGCAGCCACCGGGTTCCCGACGGCTGGACTGGTGTTTACAACCTGGGGACGTTTGTTGGCACAAGTGCGCGCTCATTGACCGGGCTTTTGTGTGCATCGGTTTTTCCTGCGACATAGTCGTCGGTTAACTTCCTCTGCAGAGAAGAATTCGGGGACAAAATCGCCAAGCCACTCACAGGCCTCATCGTGACTCGGGTGATTGGCGTCCTGGAGTGCTTGCAGAAGCTCTGCAAACCCTTGCGGCCCTCCAGAGTCTTCGGGCGGACAACATCGTTTACCCGCCACGCATGTCTGCTGAAACGTTTCGTCTCCAAGCAGGACTTCTTCAAGAAGAAGCTCGTGCTGCCAGCTGTCCCCGAAATCGTACTCGTAAAATAACTTTGTCCCCGCCGTCCGCATCAAGTCACCGAGCTCGGTCCGGTTCTCGTCTGCAACTTTCGTCCCGACGCTGAATCTCAGCTCAGAGGACATTTGTCGCCGGAGAACAAATTGGTGGAGGTGTCAATTCGTCCATCCCATTACAGTCTGCAAGGTCCGATGGAAATTGCGGAGCGTAATATCACGAGGAACTAAAATGCGCCTCCAGACAGGTGGGCTTGTACCGAGGAGGGTCACTTTGATGGCGTACACTTCCACAGCGGGTCTGGGCTGGTTCAAGCGGCTGCATCCGTCTCTGCTAAGAATTTGGCGAAAGAACGGATCGTCTTTAGCTTATCCTCACTGAAACCCCGTAGCTCTTCTTCACTGACTCGGGTCTCGTACAACAGTCTCCCAAACACTTGCGTGAGGTGCGAGTACCGATAGTTGTACTTGTGGTCGATCTCTTTACGTCGTTGGGTTAGGTATTCCTGCAGGTCCCACAGATCCGACGGCTGCTTGATCTGGCCGGCGATCTCCTTTGCTTCCTGCATCAACTCGTGAAGCTCCCGTTTCAGAGCAGCATCGAAGGCTTGGCGCGCGATGGCTTTCTCTGACCTCGACCATGACATGTCGCTCGTGCTGGCATAACCGTAATGGATGAGAGATCGGGATGGGCTGCTCATGGGCAGATCCTCCGTCTCGACATTCTATCTCTGAGCGAGACATTGTTTCTACCGGGGTGAACCCTTTCCGCGCTTCAGCTACGCACCCAGCTTCCTGAGGGTGAACGTCGCTTCTAAGGTTAAAAAGGTCGTTTACCGGATGTCCGAGATTTTGTTTGCAGCCGAGATAGCGTTCCGTAGTCTGGACCGATGCGTGTCCGAGCAAGAATTGAATCTGCTCAAGCTCACCACCGCTGGTGTGGCAGAGCTTCGCACACGTCCTGCGGAGGTCATGCGGTGCAATGTGCTCCAGTCCGGCTCTCTCGCAGCAAGTCTTGACCACATACCACACAACATTCTGCGAGATGCCGCTGCCCCACACCTTTCCCATTCTGGCGACTGCTCGGAAGATCTTGCCTTCTCCGACCCCGGCTGCCTCTGTCCACTGGTCGAGGGCCGCTTTGACCCAGTTCGGAATGGGAACAGTCCGGATGTGGCCACCCTTGCCAACGAGATCAACCACTGCCCAGTGCCCCTGGCGCATCTGGATCTCATCCAGCTCTAAGCCCACGAGTTCCGATCTGCGAAAGCCACAACCGAACAGCATGGCAAGCATCGCGTAATCGCGCTTGGCCCGCATGTTATCGCCAACAGCATGTTTCAGGACTTCCGAGCTCTGCTCTGCGCTCAACCAGTTGCCGGAGCGAAATCCGAGCTGCTTGACTCCTTTTACCCGGCTGATACCCGCTGCCAACTCAGGACTCAGCAAGCCTGAATCGGCAGCTTCGTGGGCGAGGCGGCGCACGGCGGCGAGTTGTTGATTGATGGTGTTCGCGGCCAGCCTCCTCGACTCCAAATACATGCGGTAGCGCACGACTACGATACGATTGAAGGCCAGTCGTGGCTCCGAGCAGTACCACGCGATGAACTGGTCGATAGCATACTCGTAAACGCGGCGCGAGGCGGGGGATCCGAGGCTATTGAGCACCGCCGTTTTGCAATGATCCAGATCGGGCAGACGAAGTACTCGGCGACGATAATTCGGTTTGATTCCGTTTTTCCTCATTGGCGGCGGCCTCCAATGCCGTAGGATTGGAACTACGGCAGAAAGCCTGATGAATGCAAGTAGGGAAGAATGCGGCTCGTGAGGCGGGTTTTGAGCGCTAAGGCCTGTTCTCGCCAATCATGGTTCTCACTTCTAAATCAAGCCCCAAGTGGTACTCTCGCCGCCAGTACAAATTGCCTAATGTTTGAATCGATTGACACTCCACCGGCCCTAACTAGAAGTTGCGATTTTTTGCGTAGCGCTGGTTCGTTCGTGGGCGTCGCAGAGTAGTCTTCACACGACAAAGCGCGAACACTCGACGCATCGGTCAAATTGACCGGAGCTGAGTGTTCGCGCCTGCGCGGCGTTCCGGCTTAGGCTGCTACTTCTTTCCGGGGCCCTGTTTTGGCGGCCCTGGTGCCGAGGAAGTTGACCAGTTCGGGAGTCACTTGCTCCGCGTGAGTCCAATTCACTGCGTGCGGACCATCCTTAATGATGGTGAAGCGTGCGCCCTTCACCAACTGCGCCGTTCGTTGTCCTGCTGCGGCAATGGGCACAATACGATCTGCATCACCGTGAATCACCAGCGTGGGCACATCGACACGGGCTAGATCCTTGCGGAAGTCTTCATACCAGGTTGGCACACAGGCAACGGTGGCCGTCGCCGAAGCGCCGGCGGCGACACTCCAACTCGCCTGAATGGCCTGTTCGCTGATGCGCTTGCCCAGGAACACATCGGCATTGTAGAAATTCTTGAAAAACTCGGTGAAGAACGCGTAGCGATCGGCGGCCGCCGCTTTCTGTATGCCATCGAACACGCCTTGGTCCACACCCTCCGGATTGTCCGGGGTCTTGAGCAAGAACGGAGGAACGGACGAGATGAAAACGGCGTGACTTACGTCCTTCGATCCGCGCTTTCCGATGTATCGTGCGACTTCGCCTCCACCCATGGAGAAGCCGACAAGCGCGAAATGACGAAGTTTGAGATGGCTTACGAGTTTGTGCAGGTCTTCAGCGAAGGTGTCGTAGTTGTAGCCCGTGGCCGGCTGGCTGGACTTGCCGAACCCGCGACGGTCGTAGGTGATGACGCGGTGGCCCGCCGCCACTAGGGCCGGTATCTGTTTCTCCCAGGAAGCGCCGCTGAGCGGATAGCCGTGAATGAGCACGACCGGGTCGCCCGAGCCATGGTCTTCGTAGTAGAGGTCAATGTCGCCTGAATTTTCTTTGCCGACGTGAACGTATGGCATGGAATTTCTCCTTTCTGCTTGGTTCTGAGGTGCGTTAGCTTGAGAGTTGAGGGATCAGGTTTACGCGGTTGTAGATGTGCGGCAACTGGTAGAGGATTCACGCTGCTGCCATCCCGGCCAAACGTCCTCTCTCTCGTTCTGACGTTCTTGGTCCAGCGAGTTGCCGTCGCAGTCGGGCTTGCCTCATCGTTGCTCTGTCTGCCGCTCTGTTGCTTCTTTATTAGCCCAGTCCCATTCGCTCAGGTATTCGCACGCGGACACGCGTTTAGGGTCCAACCTGCTCCGGGATTTCATTGGAATACGTGAACAGTGACAACCCTACTCGCCTTCGCTTTTGCGTTGTGTCTTTGCGTTCACCGCTTGGTCTCTAGCGCTCGGATGACAACCCCACTGCGACCGTAATTGGCGAAAAATCCCGATTATGCTCAAAACCCCTCAATGAGCGAAATTGCCTGATTTCGCAAACCAAGCCTTGCGCAAATCCTGCCATGGAGTCTGAGGTCAGAGGAGTTTGCCCGAGATTACTACGTAGATACTGTGTGCAATTGTGTATGAGCTTTATTGACCATGCACGTCATATTCCCGAGCCATATGATTTATTTGTCTATACGGGGGACGGTACTCCCAATTGAATTGATTGTACCGAGGAGACAGATGGCGATTGGACAAACTCTCGGTTTCAGTTCCACAGTTTTCCGCAAAAAGTTCCGTTCTGCGATGACTGTGCGGAGCTTCGGAGACAACGAGATCATTTTTTCGCAAGGGGACAGAGCCGATGCAGTGTTCTATATCCAGAGCGGTACGGTTAAGCTCACGATGGCCGCTACGCGTCGCAAAAGAGCTATAATCGCCGTCCTGCTGCGGGGTAGTTTTTTTGGCGAAGGCTGTCTGGGCGGGCAATCTCTGCGGATGTACACGGCCCGATCAATCGGGCCCTCCAATATCACTCGCTTGCAGAAGGAGAGCACGCTTCGCACGCTCAAGCGCGACCCGCAGTTTGCAGCGTTGCTTAATGCGTATCTGCTTTCCCGAGTTATTCGAGTCGAGGAAGACCTGGCAGATCAATTCTTCAATTTCAGCGAAAAGCGACTGGCACGGGTTCTTTTGTTGTTTGGGCAAATAACCAAGGAATCAAAGCCAGAGAACCCCCTGAAGGTGAGCCAAGCAACCCTCGCGGAAATGGTTGGTACAACCCGCGCAAGGGTAAGCAAATTTATGAATACGTTCAAGAAGAAAGGCTTCGTCAGCTACAACGGCGGCTTGCAAATAAACAGCGCACTCATCAGCGCCTTTCTGCACAATCGGCCGATGTCCGTTGTCAGGAGGGCGTAGACCCGTCCAGATGGGCTTCCCGGAGCTTGGTCTAATTGACGACCCTTTTGTACGTGGAGGTTTGTGTGACAAAAGAACTCAGCCCAAAACAGATACTCGGCGTCCGATGTCCGACCTGTGGGGCTGCTCCGAGACAGAAGTGTGAACTCAGCACTGGGCAACCGCGCACCAGTCCGCATCTCGGCCGCGTATGGATCGCAAAGGATCGACCGTAGCACACCCGTAATCCCCACCGTTCATCCTTTTCAAGCGACTTTGTCCCGCACAGAAATCAATCGGCAAGCATGGCCGAGGGACTGCCTTGTGGGTTCGTGATCCGGTGGACGTAGCACTCCGTGTGTACGGCCTTGCCGTTCTCATCAGCAGACAGATCGACCTTCAAATCTACTGGCTTGCTGCAAAGTAAGCAGGATATTTCTGGGAAAGGGTGACCACCCATGAATGCCTCCTTTAGACGGTCGCAAGTAGATTAGGCCCAAGGCGGAATCTCGAGTGATCAATATTGATCACTGAGGTTTTGCTGCATATAATCCGGCCATGCCGCGCGAGCTTATGTGGGTAGACCGACTGCGAAAGCGCGCTTGGGGCTGCTCCCAATGTGCATGGTTCTTCAACCCTACTGATCCGCCCATCGGCGAGACTTTCGATGCAATGATGCGGAACTTTGAGTCTCAGCGCGACAAGGAGTTTGCATCGCACGTTTGCTCTAACCACCCGCGCAGGCCAAAGCCCGCGCCGGACACACCCTAAACTCACTGTGCCGAAACGCTGGCGGCACTTCCTTTGTCGCTTCTTGATCTATAGGAAAATCGCAAATCAATTTCGGCAACGGTAGAACTTGGCTGGTCTGTGACTTACCCACAAATCGCAGATCGGTTCAATCCAGCTAACCGGGTCTCTGCTATTGAGGCGGAGGTTTGGGTGCTTTGCTCGGGGTCTGAATTGGAGCGTAGGGTCGAAGTGTCGGCGATCAGTGCGGGGCTAGTTGAACTTCTGCTGAGGGTCTTTGCTGTTCAGCGCGTAGGCAGAGTCGTAGTATCTGTAATCACCCGCTTTTTCATCCCATTTCCGCACCGCCAAGCCCTGGGCAGTCAGCACGTCGAGACTGACCGCCGGGGCGTGCCCTCTTGAGCGTGGGCCAAGGTTCCCAACGCAGCACAAACGGCCAAGCAGAAGGAGCGTCGAGGTTTCATGAGACGCAATTTTAAACGGTCAGATCGGATGATTGACATAACATCGCGATAGCACTCATCGACCCAGCCGGGGGTTGAGGGCCGACTGGCTACGGCTTAATGCTTCTCAGCAGCCTCTTCGACGATCCGCACAGCGGCTTGGTTGAAGTCCTCGCGTGGTTTTTTCCCCTGATTCTGTGGTGGACGGTGGGACGACTTCTTGTCGAGTAGATCAGCTTCTCGCTGTGCTTTATCGGCTTTTGTTCGTTTCTCTGACATACACACATTATGCGCTAGAGAATCAGAATTTGCGCGGAGGGGGCTTATTGAAGGGGCTGGTTGGCTGTTGGCGCAAAATCGCCATATCGCTCATTGAGGGGTTTTTGAGCGTTATAGCCTGATTTTCACAATTGCGTTTCCGTCCTCCTGGCTTGCGTATGATGCAAAAGAAAAGCCGCCTAGGGCGGCTCTTTGTAGGTGTACCTAGTCAGGGGGCAGGAATGGATTCCCGATTCCGTCAATTACGTCCCATGGCGGACTACTTCTGAGCTTCGATCTTCTCGATCACG